>Ga0255336_100087_pt1 | contig 224232 bp, 268 predicted proteins | sample MeOH1_35cm_T3_17_FD_189102 | JGI IMG/M metagenome (GOLD analysis project Ga0255336, IMG submission 189102) | Sandy soil microbial communities from University of British Columbia, Vancouver, Canada - MeOH1_35cm_T3_179 | ecosystem: Engineered > Artificial ecosystem > Sand microcosm > Unclassified... | reverse complement strand
TCGCCCCCTTCCCCCCCCCCCCTAGGTGCACTTCTGTTTACCTTCCGTCGGGAGGTGTCCTCGTATCAAACATGCTCTCATGGAGCGGTCTGCTGATGGCTGCACGGGGTCCAATCACGTGTATGACCGCCCCTGCGTCTGAAACAGGAGTCATGGTATTAGATGCCCAACGTGAGGCTGGCGTATGAGGGTCCAGTCTGTCAAATCATTGCCTCGTCCTTGCTCACCGACGACGTCAGGCTTACTGCTAAGGAGCCGCGGGACCGGCCCGGCGGGCCTGGAGCACAGCCAGTTTTGCGGCAGGAGGATCAATGTGAAAGAAAAAATGATTCGCTTCGACTGCGGACGACAGCAAACTCGGCCGCCTTGAAAATTAAAGGCATCGTAGCGTGGAAACAGGCCGCCCTCCTTGGCCCATGCCACAGAACATGGGCTTGCCAAACAGAAAGAGAGATGGCAGGGCCTCTCAGACAAAGAGACCTGATTCACACCGTCGCCCCACACCTGGCGGCCGTAGAAGCCTTCATGACACTTGCTCAGGCGTTGCGGTCCAGGCTGACCAATATTTGCTCTCGTGGCAGGTTTTTCGCACCCAATCCAGGAACGGCGGTGACGGCAGTGTGAAGATGGGCCGCTTCATCTTCGCGAATACCATGACAACATGAGTATTGGGCCGTGCCGGAATGATCAAAGGAGGCTTTCACATGCCGACCGCGCAAGTGGGGTGAGACAGACACACTCTGTCATGGAGGGGGCAATGCCAGTCGAGGCGTAGACGCTCCTCAGGGCCAGAGGTCCTCGCCTAGATGTGACATTGCCGACGCTGCTCCCTCCGAGACCAAAGTCTGAGGGTTGACAGAGCGAGAGCAGACATGTTGGGGTCTGAGGCCGCAAAGGACAGAATGGCAGAACAATGTGGCGAGCATGGCAAATCCTGGACAGTTCTGATCGTTGAACAATCTCCTGAAGCAACTGGGCACCAAGTATTGCCAACGAGAACCAAGTCCTCAGCAGTGTCTTGTAGACATCATTTCGCCGTTGATCCAACACATCACTCGACTGGTGGAATATCAGGTCTGGTGCATTGAAACAGGTTGGCATACTGTCGTTGAAAGTCGATGCAGGCCAGAATTAGCGATCCTGGATGACCACGTTAAAGGGTTTCTGGCCTCTGAACTCGGTAGTCTCATGCCGCGTCATGCAGCTTGGAGCGTCTTGCTTTTGGCCATAATGTCAGATTTCACGCTTGCGTGCCATTCCCATGGACTCGATGGCTTCATATGACGATGGAGGAGTTTCTAAACCTAGCAGAGCGCGGAAAAGCATTGTCAATCTCCTCCGGTTCAACGGCAGTATGATTCTGCATACCAGACGGTCCGGTCTCCAAAGACCAATACAGCATTTGGAATTCAAAGATACTCTGTTGAGACTTTGCAATCTCTCTCCCATAGAATTCGAGAGGAGGACAATCAACTGCCAGAGACGAGGTGGACAACCAACTGCCAGAGACGAGGTGGACAATCAACTGCCAGAGACGAGGTGGACAATCAACTGCCAGAGACGAGGTGGACAATCAACTGCCAGAGACGAGGTGGACAAATCACTTCAGTCGGACATGACGATACAGCCCAGACTCAAAAAAGGGATCCCCCAACAGTAGATAACAGTGGCTGGGACATTGGCAGACTGTGCAAGATTGAAGCAGGGAAGCAATGGTCATAACGTAGGTGAGAACATGCCCGCACTGCTTTGGGCCTGTCCGCCAAGACCATAATGCACTGCTATTGGTCCAGATTTTACAATCCTCAGAAGCCAATTGAAAGCTGTTAGGTTGCTGGTGTTTTCATCTGCGAGATTCGCGACTCTTACACAGCGCACCGTCGTTCGCATTACACATCTTGCCATGGAGAACTAAGTAGAAAGATTTACTTGACTAGCTCACTACCCAACATGTTACAACCACGAATACCACCACTGCGCCGTCTCTGCTGCCGATACCCGTCCTTCGCGCCCGGCCTGCGACGGACCTACGCTCAGGTGCCTGATCCTATACTCCCTAGCACGTCCGTCGAGGAGACGGCGGCGGTGGTTTCTCCTCCCGAAGATCGTGGTGGTCCTGCTCGAGGTGAGGTTGCACTACGCCGGTACACTCCACGCACACCCGGTGTTCGACATCTCGTCCGACCACTCAACGACCATCTATGGAAGGGGAGGCCGCTGTTCAAGCTTACGTTCCCGAAGAAGGGCCATTCGAGAGGCGGGCGAAATCACACTGGTCACGTCGTGGTGAGACATAGGGGTGGAGGCCACAAGAGGAGAATCCGGGTTGTAGACTTTGACCGAAGGGCGCCGGGTGAGCGTGTGGTTGAGAGGATCGAACATGACCCTGGAAGAACGGCACACATTGCTTTGGTGCGGGATCCCAAGACCGGCAAACAGTCGTATATCCTTGCCGCCGAAGGCATGCGGGCTGGGGACGTGGTCCAGAGTTACCGGACCGGTTTGCCCAAAGAATTGATCGAGAGTATGGGCGGCCAAATCGACCAGGGTGTGGTGGCGTCCAAAACAGCCTGGAGAGGAAACTGTCTCAAGCTGGGGATGATTCCTGTGGGCACTCCTATCTTCAACATCACGCCCGATAAGGACTCCATCGGCAAGATATGTCGGGCCGCCGGCACACATGGTATCATCATCGGTAAAGGCGAAGACACCGTACAGAAAGAGATGATCAAAGTTATTGGCGACAGCGGCACTTTGGATATGTCGACCTTGACCAGGGAACAACTGCAGAAATTTGAGAAGGCTGCCAACTATGTGACGGTGCGATTATCCAGTGGCGAGATCCGGCTGATCGACAAAGAGGCTGTTGCCACGATCGGCGTCGCCAGTAACGCCAATTACAAGTACACCTCTCTTGGGAAGGCCGGCCGCAAACGATGGCTCGGGATCCGGCCCACTGTGCGTGGTGTGGCCATGAACGCCGCTGATCACCCGCATGGTGGTGGTCGAGGCAAGTCCAAGGGCAATGTCATTCCTGTCAGCCCTTGGGGTATTCCCGTATGTCCTTCCCACCCGGCACGCTTCAGGATGACTGTTGCTGACACTGTATAGGCCAAATCAGGATTCAAGACGAGGTCGAAGCACAAGGTTAATAAATTGGTTGTGTCTGAACGGCCTCGTAATCAGGGCAGACGCCGGAGGGGTTATGCTTAGATCCGCATCATGGCCATCTCATATCGGCTCACGTCAATACGGCAGTGTGGAGCCCTACACAACTGGCGGACCGAGGAAAGCATGGGCGTCTTGGTCAACATTCAGTCTACCAAATTCTTCACCTGCATAGCGACTATCCATGACAAAACAATCCTGTATTTCAATAACAACGTTACAATCCCGGAATGGAAATAGATGGCCTCTCTGAGAAACAGAGGGTGATGGCGTAAAAAGGTCCCTCAATTGTGGCTGCGAATATTGTCGTCAGATACCATAAAGCTGCTGTGATGTTCTCTGCTCACAACCATATTTCAACAAGCCGCAAGGAAAAGCAATTTGAACATGATATTCTGCCATTCTCTACCCAACCAACTCAATTGTCCGTGTGTCCAAAATTGTCACCGAAGTTGAAGGCGCCGGATTCCAGTGTGCATGTCTGAGGCTGTGATACACTAGCTGGGCACTCTGACCTGACTTCTTACATCTCTTGGCGTAAACGTCAACATCCTCAAAATTCTCCTTTATTGCGGATAATGCCTTTATCTAATATGACCACCTGACGAGCTCTTTGTTTGTCTGTCGACATCCATAGCCGATCAGGATGCCAAAATCCAAACGGGCCAAAACCCATCATCAAAGAGGCCAGAAGGACCTGTCACAAGCGGAGATATGGGATGACTCTGCGCTCATCAGATCGTGGAATGACGCTGTCACGGAGTATGAGGTATGACATGAAGAGTGAGATTGTACACTGCATGGACAAGTCCCCAAACAAACAAGGGATGAAACTCGAACACACGCCTTTGACAGCCGTCCATCCCAGCGCGAGGCGCTGATACCTGCCCAACCTCATGAGGTTAAGCTGATAAACTCTCAGTACTACCACAGCATCCACGCCAAAGGGGAGGATGTGGAGGAAGTTCTCCGTAAAGCAGAAATCGAAGAAGCACATGGGAACATGGACCATTCTGCTGGGGTTGATGACGTCGCTGAAGAAGGCCAATTCGAGGACGGAGAGATAGGAGAGGAAGCAGGTGAAGGGCCTCGTGTCTCGGTCAGATCTCAACGAATGGCTGACTGGGACAATAGGCAAAAACGGGCGGTCCTTCCAGCCCCGGCCGTCTTCAGAAACGACCTTCGCTGAACCTCGTCAACCAGCACTTGGCCCTGTCGATCTCCCTCCGGAACGGAAGAGCGCAACGGTCCCGTTGGCCACGGACACGTCTCAGGCGTCTATGCAAGGTGCGTCGAGATAGTCTATGTTGAACTTTCTCTGTGGGGATGTGAGCGAATCGCTGACAGGACTAGCAGACCAAACGCTCGAGAACATCAAAATGGCATACTACTGGGCTGGCTACTACTCAGGCCTCTACGACGGACAAAGGCAAGCTCAGGCGCAGGCACAGGTGCAAGGCCAATCTCAAGACCAGCACGAATCCCAGCCTTGACCATCTCGCTCTTAGAGGTAAACTCTACCCATCCAAATTTGGCCCATATTCGCCGCTCGCCGGTCTCGCGGGGAGGCGCAAAGCATCTTCAACTTGCGCCATCTAGTCCTTCTCGCAAAACCCACTCAACGAAGCCTGTCCGTCCGTCTCATCTACACCGACGAGACTCAGGAGCGAGGATGTCAGACGGACGAGCAAAACACACCGAAGGCAATCTCGTCCGGCCACGTTTGAAGACAATGCTGTACACGGCAAAGCAAGAAAAAGCTGCCTAATGGTTTCCACTTTGCCGTCCCTATGCTATGGTCGCAAGAACTGAGAAATCCAAGCTGCAATCCCCTGACCATTTCTCGGTGATCAAATATGGACAGCACGGACTCAGGAGCGGGTAAAAGAAAAGGCCAATGTCAAGATAACTACAAATTCAGCGCTGGATACCGACTGAATCCAGATCCACATTAGCGCTGTTCCTGTCAATCCGGTGTACATGTATTCTACCGTTTATCTCCACATCCGCATACACACACGCACGCACCTTGTCAGAAATTAAAATCATGAACTTGTCCCATGCCGGCTCCGGCTGGCGTGATCAATCCACATCAATATCGTAGCACACATATGCCGAATACTCGGCGGCGTCGCCGGCGCCAGCCAGGAGATCCGCACTCACCATGCCTTCGTCCTTCTTGACCCGTCCCTTCTTGTCCCTTCCGAAAGCATTGCCGGCGAGGTAAGAATAGTTCTCATCCAACCCTTGCTTCACCTTCTTCTCCCGCTTCGAATCTGTCTGTACACACGGGTCAGTCAATATAGCGAATGCATCGCCCATGCGAAAGAAACGTACTTTCACCAAGACCGCCACGAAATCCAACGGTAAGCCGTATCTCAGCACAGTCTCGACGAATACCCTCAGAACGACGACGTGAACAAGGCACATAACCCCTTCACTCCACCCCGTCCTTCCTAACCGCAGCGTCTCTCCCCACACTCTTTTTTCCTCGGCTTCGACTCTCTTGACCTCTTGCTCCTCCTCTTCTTTGCCACCTTGTTTGTATTTAAAGTCCCGCGGCACCCATTTCTTTTCCCTGCACTTGTGCACAAATTCGTGCCCGTGCTTCCTGAATATCGTCACCGCGTACAGGGAGAATTCGTCGTCGCTCGTGACGAAGTGGGCTGACCGCGGAACAACCATGGGAGCCAGCGTCTCGTAGGAGCGGATGAAGTCCTTGACATTAGACTTGGGTACAGCGACTAGATGGGTCTCGAGGTGCTCAGAATTGGTGACCAAGACATCCGGTGGCACCACCGAGAGCAGTGATTTCGTGGACAAGTTTCCCGCCTGCTTCCTGACAAGTGTCTGGAGGTTGGTCCGTATTGAGTTGTATTGGTTATATTTCGAACGGACGTCGTTGTCAATCGAGTTTGCTTCCTACCATGGCTGCGGTCAGATCCTTGCACGACGGCCAGGAAAGCGGTTTCTGCCCACCTTTTGCAAGAGATCAATCAATTCGGCCAGCGGCTTATCCGCCCGATACTTGACCTTGTTCCACGAGAAACTCCTCAGGTACTGGTCCAGAGGTTCTGCACAGAAGAGTCACGTTAGCGGACATCCACTCTCCGTTCCGGCAACGCTCGGTGCGATCGTCGGCGGCGTCGTCGCATACATACTATCATTCACAGCCTTATGCATCGCCACCTTCTCTTCGTCCCCGTCGAGCACGTTCTTCAGAGTGTCTCCCACTTTGCTCACGACGGCATGGCACAACGCCTGCAGCTTGGCCAGCTCTTCAGATTGCTGGAGGAGCGCGTCGAGCGTTCCTATCTTGAACTCTGGCACGGCAAATGGTAGAACATCACCATACGTCGACGACACGGCTTTTTGTATCGACGCGATCGCGTCATCTTTGTGACCAGAGGGGGTGATGGAGGACGGGACAGAGACAGCCAGATATTTCCGAGTAGACATGATGCTCGCCGTTGCCGCTTGAAGAGCTCAAAAGGGTCGGGGGATTCCAGTTCAGCTGGAGCTGCCTTCAAAAAAGAGCATTAGAGGCTGAGGCGCACCGCAAACTGAGGACAGGTCGGATTGGCAATGGGCGATAGCACCCAGATTCTCTGGGACCCCAGCTGCGTACGCCAAGCCTTTGCGAGCTCCGATAAGTACTGTAGCTAAAAGATCCGATCTCAGATTCTGAAGAGGTGATTGATTTCGTCTTGTGACAAGTATCAAAAGCTGGAATGAAATGGCCCTCTCTATCCGTTCCGGCAGGATCCTGTCTCTATCGACCATGGCCACGCCGATGGATGGCAGGTATTCCGACTCCGAATCTATGTGCAGTATGATAATGAGAAATCATGACACTCTTCCCCCCGACTCCTCGTAGTGTTTCACATTCATGACGAAACCCTGTACAATGATTGCAATACCTGCATGAAGCCATCAGCACAGGTCACCAGTCACGCAGCGACGACGCCCAACTCACCTTAGCATGCTTGGGCTCGACAAAAAGAGCGGTAGCCTCGACTAGCCTCTGAGGTTCTTCGCCTTCGGCAACCTCTAGGCTCTCAATCCAGCCTTCAGCCCAAGCTTTACGGCCGTCCACTTTCGTCGTCTGGGCCCTCAGCACCAAGAACTGGCCAGCCAGGGTGGGCTTGCGGTAGTTGATCTGGAGATTCGCCGTCACGGCGACCTTGTTCGGCATGGCAGGAAAGACACATCGGCCCAGTCCCTCATCGAGCATGGTGGCCAGGAAGCCACCGTGCACGAGGCCGGGGTGTCCAGACACGTCGGTGCCCACGTAGAAAATCTGCACCATGCTCTTCCCACCCTTCTCGTGGAAATAGTAAGGCGGCACCGCGATCATTCCCGATCCCGCCAGTGTCCCCGCGGTCAAATTATGTTGCCGTACCGCATCAGGGATTTTCAGATGCGGTCTCGACTCAACGAAGTCGGGGTTGGCGCGTAGCGACCGTGCAAGCTCGCAGTTCTTGATATGTTCGTCGATCTCGCGGGCAAAGTCATCAGGGGCTTCGTACGACGACAGCGTCTCCTCGTCGGTCGGCATGGAACCCATGAGGAGCGGTGTGAGAAAGGGGGGAGCGTATGTGAGCGCGACGTAGCCTCCCAGCAGAAAGGAGACCGAACTGATCAGCAAGAAGCTGATGGTACGACGAACCCGGGCCCGGCCTTTGTTGTGGACAACGACTGCTGAACGTCAGTGCCAGTCAGACTCACCACGGCAGGAGTCTCCAACCTGTAGAATATGAGACGGACGGGCGCTGGAAAGGTCCCAGCCGTGTGTACGTCGGACGAAGGGGCGACACCTGAGCGCGAGGATATGCGGGATGATGAAGGAGAGAGTGGCCAGAGGAAGCGTGGTCTGTCAAAGAAGGGAGAGATCCTAGCCGACCAAATGGTCCTCTCGAACGAAGCAAGAACCACATATTTATTGTTGACCGCCGTGCTGCCGCCATCGCGGACCGACCAAACCCTGCTGAGACCTGAGGCCAAAATTATGGGTCAGATTCCAGAGATAATCAGACGGGCAAAGTGCAAGGTTGTTGCCTCGGCTCAGCCTCACGGGCCCTTCTCGGCGGCATCATGACTACTGAATGGCCCAAATGTGGGCACTGTGCTTGACACTGCGCCGGTGAATCAAGCACAACAATGTCGCTACGTCCTCAACGCTGCAGGGTATGCACTCGACATGGCACTGGTACACGTACTAACCATCGGAGAGAAGTGCTCGTGCCACGAAAGCAGTTAGGCATTCCCATGTTTGCTGTGTATAGTTGATATCAACCCCTTTTTTGGGGATTTCCACCCGTCCTCCCGCTCTTCCACCATAATAACACAGAGCCACGGGCTAATCAAATGGTGCCACCAGGGGGTTGTAGTCCCTTGGCACATTCATCTATTTCTGTGATGTCCTTTGGATACGAAATACGAGCTTGTGAGGTTTTAGAGCTGGATGAAAGCTCTTGTGACATCGTCACCGGGTCCAATGCCCGTCCTCTCATCAGCTCATCCCTTTCTGGAACTGTTTTCGAGTTTCTTACTCTGCTAGCTTCATTGGATGTTCGGACAGATGGAGAAGCTGAGATTCAGGCGTCCACTGTGAACATGCTGCTTTTTCAATGCAGATGTAGGGCGTTGTAATGGATCTAGCTTCACCCTCTTCCCTCGTCTCTTTCCGATAATAGTTGTTCTTCATTGATTAGTAAAAGTAGCCGTTGCAGGGCCACGCTCACACGATCGACGACGATTGTCGTGAGTGTGATCTCTTTGTACGACTCGAAGGAGCCGGGCTGTGTGGAGGAGCATGCTCAAAGTGCGGTGCGAGATTGGGATTCTGACTCGGCGGAAGACGACTGCGGCCGGTATTCTGCGCAAAAACGGGGTCCTCGGCGGGCGTGTCCGGGTGAATCTCCATCCCCGTCGTCCCCTCGACGCCAGAAAGGGACCGAGAACGAGCAAACTTGATTTGCTCTTGTTCTTCGGGCTTCCGGTCGACCGGCGACCAGCCGCCGGCGACACTTCCAGCGATAATACCGGCCATGGCCGCGGCGGGAGCAAAGACTGAATTCGAGCTCGATCGGGCCCGTCGCCGTGTTCTTTCGGGGGTTTTAGGTGATGCGGTCAAGGCATCACCGACAACCGGTTCCCCGTCAGGAGTCTGAGGCAAGTTGCTGTTCGAACGGGACCGAGACGGGCTGCGTGAATGAGGCAAGAAAGTGTCCCGGGGATGCTGGAGTTTGTAGGCAAGGGCCGACATGCGTCCGCCGCGAATCTTCTTGAGAAAGGTCAGTTCGTCCCGAATCTCCTCCAGGGCCGGGTTCCATTGGCGGATCCGGTCCTCGTCGTCCTCGACGATGAACTCTGGACGCGATTTCTTCCGATAAGGAATCGGCGGGATCAGCTTGGAGAATAGCTCGTCCGGAACCAGCCTGATGATGACGGCGACGGGCATGGAGAGCGCGCCGAGAACGATCGAGTATCCCCATTGGGCGCCGTTGATTCTGTGGATGGAAAATGCTTGCCCGCCCACAAACATGATCAAACATTGCCCTCCGATGATGATCAGTTGGATGCTTAGGAACCAGGTGTTCTTGAACATGCCCTCGAAGATGTCAAAGTGGTTATCTAGACGCCGGCAGTTGTATTGGTTGAAGATCTGCATCCACACGAATGTGTTGAAGATGGTGCTCTGGAGACGATTCTGTTCACCCGTGGTTTGGTATGAGAGGATGCTGTTTCCGGCGAAATACAAGACGAGAGTCACGACGAGCTGGTAAATGGACTGGCCGATGATCATCTTCCACATTGTGATCGTGATCAACGGCGCCGACTTGGGCTCCGGCCGACGTCTCAAGACGCTGCGTGCGGGCGGGTCGGTCGCCAGAGCCAATGCGGCGAAAGTATCCATGATCAGGTTGACCCAGAGAAGCTGGACCGCCGTCAGCACCGAGTTTTCGTTGTCATTGGCGACGGCCGACACGAACGTCAACAGGACGGCAGTGATATTGACGGTGACTTGGAACTGGTTTTGTCAGACGGGTCGTCGTCGAAAATCTTTTGTGGAAAAGACTCACCTGAAGAAACTTTTTCACCGCATCATTGACCGTTCGGCCCCAGGAGATGGCCTTGACGATCGAAGCAAAATTGTCATCCATGAGGATGATGTCCGATGCCTCTTTGGCCACTTCTGTCCCAGCGATGCCCATGGAAAAGCCAACATCGGCCGTCTTCAGAGCCGGGGCGTCGTTGGTGCCGTCGCCCGTCACCGCCACCGTCTCTCCCATCTTTTTGAGCTGGCCGACCAGTAACCTCTTGTCCTCCGGACTCGATCGGGCGAGAACTTGAAGCCGAGGAATGACTTGCAATAGTTGCTTCGAGCTGAGCTTCCGAAACACCGGTCCCTCCATGGCGATGCCCCCCGACGTAAAGATGCCACACTCGGATGCAATGGCTTTGGCCGTCTCGATGTTGTCGCCGGTGACCATGCGCACAAAAACTCCGGCCACCTGGCAATCGTGAACAGCCCGGGTGACCCCAGGGCGCAGCGGATCTTGGATACCCACGACACCCAAAAAAACCATGTCCTTGAACACTTTGTCGAAGTCGGCCTGCTTGGGGTCGTCCTGTGCCGCGGCTCCGCGCGGTGGCCACATGTCAAAGTCCCGATACAGGAGGGCCATCGTACGCAGAGACCGGGTGGCATAATTGTTGACAATCCCGTTCAGCGTATTGATCTGGTCCGGGGTGATGGGAACATCGGCAACGCCTTTCGTCGGATCACGGACGATTCGGGAGCATTTCGAGATCAGAATCTCGGATGCACCTTTCACCAGCATGCGGTATTTGCCATTGGCCAGCTTGATGACCACAGCCATGCACTTGCGGCCCGAATCGAAAGGGACCATCTGGACCATGTCCGCATTTGCTCGTTCCTCCGCAATCGACGCCATGGGAAGATGGTTAGCAACAAAAGAAATGAGAGCAGTCTCTGTTTTGGACCCAATGAAGATCTTTTTGCCGTCCTCGTCAGCCTCGAACGCGGTCGAGTTGAGGATGACAGAGTCCTTGACCAGGTCCTTGGTCTCTTGCGACAGGGTGGCAATGAACTCGTTGGACGAAACATCGTTGGAGACGTCTGCGGGGGGGGCCAGTTTGCCCTCAGATGCCGTGCTGGGCCGACGGGCCGGCGGTTTATCACCAAACCGGGACGCCGTGGACAGCGTTCCAGCGACGACGGTCATCTTATTTTGCGTCAGGGTCCCTGTCTTGTCAGAACAGACGGTCGTGGCGTTTCCCATGGTCTCACAAGCACGGAGATATCGGACCAAGTTATTGTCTTTGAGCATGCGAGTGGTGGCGAAGGCGAGTGCCAACGTGACAGCCAGGGGCAAGCCTTCCGGCACGGCGACCACGATGATTGTGACGGCCACGATGAAGATTTGAAGGAACCGTTGGCCCTTTGCTTGGGCGCCTCCGGAAATATGGTTTAGTCGCACCAAAAACTTGATAAAGAGCACGATAAAGAGGAGGAGGCCGGCCGCCAGGCCGAGTTTGGCGATGTATTCGGCGAGGATGTTCAGTTTCGACTGCAGAGGAGTGGTCTGCCCTTCATCGTGGAGAGACATGAGGGTCTTTCCATAGCTCGAATTGACGCCGACCGCGGTCACCAAAAAGGTGCCCACCCCTTCAGCCACTTTGCCTCCGGACAGGATGAAAGGGTCCATCTTTTTCAGGGGCAGATTGTTCTCGATGGCGTGATAGACGTCATCGGCCGGTGTCTTGCGGATGATGTCTGACTCGCCCGTGGCCGAGGATTCGTCGCACCGGACGTTATGGCCGTCGATGAAGATGCCGTCGACGGGGACGAGATCACCCGGCTCCAGGTGCATGACGTCTCCGACCAACACGTCGTAGACGGAGATCTCTTGTGACTTGCCCGATCGAATCACCTTGACGAATCGCTCCTCCTTCTTCTTGTTGAGCTTGATGAACTGCCGCTCTTTTTGGTAGTCGTTCAGGGCGCCCACGAATGTGACGACAAAAATGGCCACCATAATCGCCACTCCCTCGACCCACTCGACCCGAGCTTCATGTTCTTCTGACGGAGCCGGTCGGACGGTTTGGTAGATACCGAGAGCGAGGGAAATAACAGCCGCGACCGAAAGAAGGATGAGGACCTTATCGTTGTAAGCGATCCAGGCCAATTGCCAAAACGTCTTTGCTTTCTTCTCCGGCAACCGGTTGTCCTTGAAAATACGCTTCCGGTCCGCAAAGGAATCCTCCGACGTCTGTGCGGCGACCCTCATCGAGCCCAACGTGGTCGTTCGTTTGAACTCGCCATACTTTGCTTCAGCATCTGCCCCAGCTCTGACCGCCTCGTCGAAGTCGACGGTGCCGTCCAGTCCCACTTCATCCACGCTGAGACCGCTCGACCGGTTCGTCCGCAGGCCTCTCTCGAGCCCGACAAGACCGCCGAGCGCGTGGAATGCTGCCAGGCTCTTCGGGTTGATCATCTTGTTCAATTGCCCGGGCGAGAAGGCAAACTTGTTGTCCTCGACCTCGAAATCGGCCTCGGTGCCAGGGTCCGGCTTCAAAGCGTCTCGATCGTTCATGATATCCTCGTTGTTGGAGAATGACGCTTTTCTCGACGCATCCTCGGTCGCGGACATGGAGGATGAAGAGGCGATTTGTGTGTCTCCTCCATACGACGTCAGAGAGGGGGTCCCGGTGTCGGATTCCAAGGACCCAGCTCTTTCTCTCGCCGTCCCCGGGACGGACAAGAAATTGTGTGCGCTCTCCAGAAACTGGCTTCTCGGTGACGAGACATTGTGCGGCGACGTCGGTCGTGATTCTCGGATCTCACTCGATGCCCGGATGTCGGTCGGCGAGACGCCAGACACGGGAGACGCGACGGCCTGCTGGAGGTCCAGACCGGCCGTCTGTATGCGTGGCAACGCACCAGGACGGGCTGAAGGAGGACTAGGCGAATCTTCCGCCGACGTTCGGATCGCAGAGTCGTCGATGCTGATGGTCGGTGCACGACGTCGTTGCTGAGCAGGCTGAGACGATGGTGGCCCTTGCCCATGCTCTGGAGAACTCATGGCAGAAATCCCACAGGAAGCGCCGATGAACCCCGTCAAAGATGAATGTCCTTTGCAAACGTTTCCTCCTCCTGACCGCCACTCGGTTTCACTTTCGCCGGCGCCGGATTAGAAGGGGGCTCGAAAAGATTGAACGTTCGGTGTAGCAGTGGTGAATTGAAAAAGGTGTCGTTCTGTCCGGCCAGCAGGCAGCGAATCTAGTGTTGTATTACACAAGTGTTGAGAAATCGGGGCCGGCACAGCGTCGGTCGAGGCAGGAAAGTTTCACAGCCAAGGGGAGTGCCAGCATACGAAGAAAACGGCTGCTCATATAAGAGTTCGGTTGCCGCGCGGATTCCCGTCTCTTCACTCGTGACCGAGTGCTTCGTGGCGAAATCTTCTCCTCCTCAATTCCGAGCGGTTCTCTGAGCTGACTGTGCAGTGGACCGGTGTCATGTATAAAAAGGACGTCCGTTCCAAAGCAGCGACCCTAAGCCAATGCCCATACGAGGAACAGGACGGGCGAGAAGATGGTCAAAGGAAATATATGTACAGTATGGAAGAAAGAAAGACCACCCTCCGACCCAAGATGCGGAACTAACAATCGGACTCGACAACAAGACGGAGTCTGGGCATCCAACATTCCTCTGCCAAGCAAACCATCACGTCCAAGCGCGTCCGCCGATCTGGGCCCACCACTCCGCTCCGCCTGATCACGTTTCCACATCCATACATCTTATCTCTCTCCTCCTCTTCGAGAGATCAATCTACTCTGGTGATTTCTGGTTTTCTCTCTTTTCCAGCGAGGCAATGCTGACCTCGCACAACGATCGACACAGAATACGCCGAGAAACTAGTCAGCTGCTCTCTCATGCAATGGTCACCGTTTTTGTCCAATCAAAGCACCGGAAGCCCCAAGCGGAGGCCCAGGCGCCTTGCACTGCCACGCCGATGGCGTCCGCAAGGTCGATTCTCCCTTTTCAGAACATAGTCTCGTCGGCAGGTGATGCCGGATTCCGCCCTTACCAGTCAGATTTGCCCCAAGTTGCCGCCTCGCTGTGATACACCAGAAGAGGGCGAGTTGATCGTTCAATCCTTCATGGTCATACCCGCTCACTCGCCGCTCGGCTTCTCTGACAAAAAAATCAGCGGCCATGTTCCGAAGAGACCGACATTGGTCAAAAGCAAGCATTGTTTGCGCCTGATTGACACGTGGATCTTGCCACTGGACCATGCCGCACGGCCCAAAGCACGGCAATGAGCTGAGCGTCCATCTTGGCTCTACCGTCTGGAAGTAAGCCGTCCCTGGACTCGAGAGTAAAGGTCGCATCAGTCGCAAATGACGATGGAGACACTTGGACACCGCGGCCTGCTTGGAAGACCCCACACTAAATTCGCGGATCGAGGTTCCTGAAGCGAGGCGACCGATAAAACCCCTGGAAAGGATCTGTTTCATTCGCACCTCTTTCCTGTCCCAATTTTCTCAAAGGCAACCTACTGGGATGGAGAAATCATTAAATTATGGTATAGATAACTGCTGATACCGTACCACTCGTCGGATCCACTTGTTTCTTCCCTTGTCAACCTCCTCAATCATAATCTGCCATGACTCCACCCTTGGCTCCGTTCTTCTGGATCAGGTCCTCAAACCCCTCGATTCTACTGACCATCGTGTACGCCTTGTGCTGCTTCTCCTTCTCCACGGTGGTCTTGAAGCACCCACTCCATCCCGGTCTCGGGTATGCCTTGACCACGTTCTCAATCGTCCCGGCGCTGACCAGTTCGGCACCTGCACCGATATTGTCCAGCAGCGTTCCCAAATGAATCAGCCTCGTGAGGACGGTGATCTTCCCTTTGTCCTGAATATCCTGATGACGGATGATGGCCTCGGCCACGCTCTCGGCCTGTTCTCGTGGCGCCACCGCCGTTGCCTCTTCTCCTTCAGCACCGCTAACGTCGGGATTCTGCAGGAGATCCAAAGCGTGATACCCTCCCCAGAACTCGAAACTCAACCTCGTCTTGGTGAGAAAGTGGTCACTCGTCCCGATATCATGCAGCATCGCCGTCAGAAACCACGTCTCTTCGAGCGGCGAGCCCGGCGCGACATCGAAGTTGGGGAAACACTGTCTTGCCATGGCGAGCCCGTAACTGTAGACTCGTCGGCTATGTCGGTAGGTGTCAGGACTAAGCTTGGACTGGGCGTAGGCATCCACACGCTTCGCGAGCGCTGTGGAAGGTGGTTGGAGGTCTTTGATCGACACCGTTGCAGGCGACTTGGTGGCCGGTGCAATGGCGGACAGGTCGGCCGGCACTGCAGTGAAGCCATATCGTTTGGTTACGTCGGAAGGCATGGCCTGATAGTGGGATTTAACAGCGAGGGAGTCACAATCGATGGCCACGCGGCAGGCCGTAATGGCAAGACGTCTGACACGTGCTGTGGTTGGTCCAATATGGGGGACTGTTCTCCCTCTCAAGATATAAGCCAGACAGGTTGCAAAAGACCGGCACTTATATCCTCATTCCTGACCCTGAAGGAAAGCAGTTGCGTCTTAGACTTCGCCGGTGGAATCGTTTTACATCACTTCCAGTAGCATTTCCCTCGTCATGTCCGTGTCAACCAGAGGGCGGAAACCGAAACCTCCATGCTTGCTGATGTAAGAAGCAATTTGACCTCACCAACCCAGGGCGTACTGCCATATCTGGTGTGCCTTGCGGGGTTCCATGACGAGGCAACTCCGCGGTCTCCGCCTCACAATACTCGGCAATGGCCGTCTGGAAGGGTGTCATGACGGCGCCCTGACTGTGATCGACAGCCCATCCCGCCGTCCCAGCTCATACCACACTTTTCGTGATGATGCTCATTCGCTGAGGCCTGTTCTTCTCTCCGGATGGTCCCGGCAGCTCTGGGCCAAACTCCAAAGTCGAGTAATTGAGCAGCACACTGCGATGTGAACTGGATTATGAACTCCATCTACTTTCTCCTTGGGCAAATTAAAGGGGCTGCAAGAGACATATTGAACGGCAGAAGACAGCCCACGAGAGTAGCCTCAAATATCGGGCAAATTCTGTGCAGATAGACTTTTAACAATTTTTGCTTTTGTTCACTATATATGGGGCTCCTGAATGCAACGCCCCCGGTCCATGTATTGAGCATGGACCCCCTGGAGCGACAAAATCGCCCATGCTTTCGTCATCGCATTCGACCCTGTCACTTGGAGTTGAAGCCCAAGCACTTCACTACGGAGACGTGAGTTTTATAGTTAGGCGGCTCTTCCAAGATCGAACAGATCTGAATCACATGCCTGGCCATGATCGATGGCATGCTCTCAATGATCATTGGAGATGGATGGCCATGGTCGAACTGGTACCTACCGCAAGACGTCCTTTGCTTCAGTCGAAATGATCTCGGCCACCTTAGGCGACAGCTCCGGCGGCTTGTCCGTCAGGGCTTGCTTCAGCTTCTGCGCGAAGCCAGCCAGGCGAGGATTCTCAGGATCCAGACTCTTGACAGCGAGCAAGCATTTCGTCGCGAGCAGGTATTTTCGCCTCCGAATGTAAACCTCGAATCCAACACACTGCGCCTCGACCAGGTCGGGGCTGAAGTCCAAAAGGGGCGTCAAGAATTTCAAGGCCTCCTTCAGCGGCTCCTTGGTCTCGACCAGGGTTTTCCCAAAAGGATCGCCGTCCTCCTTCTTCCCGTCAGGATCTTCGCTTTTGGGAGTCGGCTTGGCCGCTTTCATGGCGGCCTTCTTTTCTGCTTCGGCCTTTTCCATCTTCTCTTGCTCGCGTTTGGCTTTCTTCAGCGCCTTCCTTCGATCAGCGGCGTTGAGGCCACCGTCTTGTCCCGCGCCGTTGATCCCGTCCATGATGGGCCCATGGACGAGATCGGGATTGTCAAAGAGCATGACGTATGCCTTGGTGGCCGAGATGGCCATCCGGGAGAAGAAAGGATGATCTCGGAGATGGTCTTCCCACCGCAGCATGTCCACATATGCTCGGATCATTCCCTTGCGTAATGAGAAGTTGTGGAAGTCGAATTGATCCTCTTGCCAGATGTCAAAGACGGCCAGAATCTGGTGGAATCGTTTCAGCGCGAGGCCGATCTTGCGCTGGCGCAAGTATGACTCGCCATCCTCGGTCAGATACCAGACGCATTGCATATCGACGAGATCGCTGAGCGGGCCGCCAGTCTTGTTCTGGGTGAATTTGCTGGCTGTTTCAAGCGCTTGCTCGTTCTGATCATTGCGGAGGAAGTATTTGGCGCACTTGGTGTTGATCGCCCGATCTTTCTCGTCGAGAGCCCGGGCCTGTTCCATGATCTCGGCCGCTTTGGCCAGATCTCCTTGGTGCTTGAAAGTCCTGGCTTGGACAGCGCGAAAGTCGACCGACTTGGGATCCAGCTGGATGCACTTTTCCGAGTATTCCAAAGCTTTGGTCAGATCCCGGCTCGATTTGTAGTTGTAGTGCTGCGCGAGGAAGTACAACACGGAAGATTCAAATTGCGACTTCTCCTTGCCGTCTCCGTCTTCGTTTGCGCCGTTCGTCTGTGAGCTGAGCGTGCCCGCAGCATACCTCTCGACTAAATCTTGGACAATTTGTCGTTTTGAAGGATCGGTATAGAGGTGCTTGATATTGGCAAACGTTGACGGTATGCCTTTTCGGAGCATGCGCTGTAGATAGGCGTCTGCCGCTTCCCGGAAAGCATCGCCTTGGAGAAAGTCCAGCGGACGCCTTCGAGGAAGATCTGCTCTGGGGTATTTCTCCGCGAGCTCGTCGCACGCCTTTTTGGCGTCCAATGGCGATGCCTCCGTCAGACCCTTGGCCTCCATATAGCCATCATAGTAATCCGAATTTTCAGGGTTGCGCTCGACGAGAGCCGCAAAGGCTTCTTCGGCTTCAGCCGTCCGGCCCAGTCGCCTCAAATAGTCTGCACGCATCTCCATCACGGCCAAAATATCCGGACTCCTCTTGCCCACCGCCTCGAGATGGTCCAGTGCCTTTTCGATGTCTCCGGAGTCGGCAATAATGTAGTTTTTGTACAAGACAGCTTCCCAGTGTTCCATATCTGCCCGGGTTGGTTTCGTCTTCAAGGTCTCTTCATACGTCGTGAGCACGTTTTCGGCTTCGTCATAGTTCCCCGCCAAATGGTGGGCGATGGCCAGAGCGGTCCAATTCTGCCTGAAGCCGGGCTTCTGTTGTAGCATGTTTCTCCTGCTCTGGACGTAACCCTCATAATCGCGCATTTGAATCTGCAGATGCGCCAGGTCCCTCTGGATCGGCACTGACTCGGGCTCCAGCCTCAAGGCAAACTTGTAAGCCTTTATGGACTCCTCAAAATTCTTCTCGGACCGGTACAGAAGGCCGTACACATGCCAGCACACGTGCGACTTCATGTTGTTGTTGAGCGCTGACTTTGCCAGCGCGAACGCCTCCTCGGTGTGACCCTGCGTGCCAATGATCAGGGCTTTCATGGCTTGGGTATCCGCATGGTTGGGGTTCTTTCGCAGGATTTGCTCCGCCGCTTTGAGACCTAGAGAATATCTTGAGTTCGTGTCATCATCCGCGGTCATGACTCGCTCACCTTTCTTGTATTGTTTGTTCTCGAAATGCCGGACGACCTGTCTGAATAAGGCGCCATCCTTATGGCTGAGCTGCTGCTGCGCTTGAGCCATGTTGTCGCTTCAAAGAAACCTGATCAGCCCGGTCCGGAAGAAAAATGGGTAAAAGCTGCCACGCATATACGCTCGGACCGAAGGAATGACACTCAAAGTCAAGAGGGACTATAACGAGTTCATAACGAATTGAAATACGCTACAGATGGTACACTCATGGGCAGAACAATCTGCCGTTCAGAGATTGTTTCTCAGGCTCAGATCAGGGACAAACTTGCTAGCCTTGTGTCTTGGCGGCCGCCGTCGCACCGCACCCCAAAATCCGGGGAAACGGGTTTATCGCTCCCTCCCTTCAGTAACAGGGGTATCTGTCTCTCTCGAACTTCCGAGGCGACGTGCGCTCATGTGGCTGTGCAAAGTGGCATATGCCCACTGTGACATCGGTCGTGACCATCGTGATTCTTTTGACGCGTTCGAGTTCGTTGTAGAACCGTGAGCGCTTCCACCGCGACTCTTAATTCAGCTGCTTCGTCCGAGGGCTCTCCTTTCCCTGATTGCCCCTGTCAGTTCAATTTGAGCACGGTTGCCAATATTATGACAGGATCTTCGAACACCTGGCCGTTGGGGCCTGCACCGGGCCCGCACCAGGCCTCTGCCAGAGATTTGCAGTCTCCCTCCGCCAGGGAACCGACTGCTCTCAACCCTTGAGAGAGATAGCAATCTCTATCGTCTTGACCCATCGGACCCGAGCTTCGGGTAAATTGTCCTGATCATACGTCGGCCTTTTCTTCCTTCTGCCTCTCCGAGTCGTCTTCAATGACTGGCCTTCATCGGTCAACCCGTGCTCTTTCTTCTGAGCAGTGCCCTCCGCTTCTGAAAGGCGGGTCCTCTGCTCCTTTTCACCGCCAGAACTCCCCTCAACACACCCGGCAGTGGTTTCATGAAGAAGCTCCATAGTCGTGTCAGCCTCCTCAGGCCGTGATTCTTCTTGTAGTGTGGGGTGCTCGGTGGATAACCCGGTGTCCTCTGGAACATTCTGTTCTCTGACTGGTACAATGTCATCCACGACACTGACACTTCCAGTCCGGACCTCGACCTTGCACAACATTTCTTTCTCGACATTTCGAAACCACTGCGCTATCCTCAAGGCCCGTTCCATTGCACGCCCGCTTGCTTTGACGAGGACTCCTTCCCGTTCACAGGTCAATCGCTGACTTGCCTCTGCCACTTTCCTCATGCCCTGTTGCTCTCCAGACTGGAGTAAATCCACCTTTTGCGTGGCCCTCTTCTCCACATAATGCAACAGCTTCTTGACTCGTTTCACTGCCGCCATCGTGGGCGTTGAACTTGATACGTACACGACTTTCTGCACCTCGGCGCCAGCGTAGGGGGATGCCACTGGGCCGTGGTTCAACGGTCGGCGTCGAATGGTGGCATTTGGCGGTAGTCGGTGCAGGGAGTGATTTTTCCTCTCATGCTTGAGAGACGCCAATTCTGTGGAAACATCGAAGGGCTTCGTGGAAGACATGTTCAACCCACATAGTCACAAGTGCAAGCAGGTGAGAGACATTAAAGGTTGGCATGTCAAGTTCCCGGGTGCAGTTTGACAATAATCTTGCATGTGGCGCTACTGCAGGGAAATGATCCTTATCGATACCGGCCATGGCCCAGAACCACTCTACTGGGCTGGCCATGATTGGGTTCTCCGTTTCTCCCTCAGTCAACAGCGATGAGCCGACACAACTATCAGGCAGCCTTCGAATGATATCATGCCGTTTGGATTGCTACACCTTTGTCCTCCATCTCGCCCCGTGTGACCTGCCTCACACGGGCAAGGACTTGGAAGAGCGGCAACAAGATTTACTGCATGGAGTATGTTGCGAAGCTCCCTAGCTTCAATAGCTTTTCTTCCCACTACTCAAGACTATTTTAAGAACTCCTCGCCAATCTCAGACACACTCTCTCACACTGATGTTGATGAAAGGCCTCCTATTGTTAGTGTCAGTCAGCCGAGCTAAGATCTCTAGACCCGTCTCCTGGAAGAACACCGCGCCCAGTCGGCGCTGTCTCCAGGTTTCTTTCAACAGCTCCCTCTCGGTGCTGCAGGTGCGAAGCAAACGCCGCATGTATGCATGCTACAGCCGGTTGAGGGATCCAGACATCAAAACTCCCATCTTACAAGATGCGAGGTCTTTGGGGGTTCCCCATTTGTCTGCCATTCTCCTTCCTCTCTGGATGTGACCACCCGCCTGATTGGCCCAGATATGGGGCCCCTGATCTGCAGCTGGTGTTCAGCTAGCTGGACCAGGTAAGGACACTCCACAGCTGACAGAGTCAAGTGCGAGTGGCATTGTCTAAACGATGCTTGACTCTCTCGTGGGTTCTGACGTGAGACGCTTTCGGGCAGAGGCATTTCATATCAAGTTCGACGACCCGTTCTCTGCTACCAAGTCCATGGAACAATAAGTTTCGAGAAAACCAGCACGAGCTCAGTTTGCCCTACATTAATCAGGCGCAGAGCCGCTGAGGACTGACTCAGGTTGTCTATTGCACCATGGGAATCATTGATTGGTTTGACCTCTCGTCATCCTTGTCCGGAGGGTTCTTGCGAACGATCATCTTCTTCCTTGCCATCGCTCTTTTCTATGTCAGTCTCGTCCGTCCTTACTGGAGGCACAATGGAGAGATATGAGAAGTCTTCTAACCCGAATGGCAATGGATAGGTGGTGGGATTTGCCGTGTACCGCGTGACCTTGCATCCTCTCGCAACATATCCAGGCCCGTTGCTGAGCAGGATTTCCGGCTGGCCCAACGGCCTCGATTCATACTCTGGTGATCGACACATCCGTCTATTGCATTACCATGAGATTTACGGTGCGTGTGTTTGAACCACTGGCCTTCCGTCTTCACTGATCATGGCTGACAATGAGAATCAGGACCTGTTGTTCGAATTGCTCCTAATATGGTCTCGATCAACACACCCGAGGCGTTGAAAGCCATCTATCAGTCTGGCAAAGCGAACGTCGAGAAGGGATGGTGGTACAAATTTCTCTATGCGGCTGAAGGCGAATACAGTACATTCACGATGATCAACAAGGATCGACATGCGCAGAGACGGCGACTGATGTCCCATGCATTCTCTGACAATGCCATCCGAGGGTCCCAACATTTGGTCCTAGAAAACATCAGAATATGGACCAACATCCTCGGGAAACCAAAGGAGGAGGCGGCGGCGGAGAAAGATGAGTGGGGTCAACGGATGGATATGAGCGTGTGGTCGACATACCTCCACTTCGATATCTTGGGAGATCTGTGTTTCGGACAGTCATTCAACATTATGACATCCGACACCTTTCGCTTTGTTCCCGACCTTATTGCTGGGTACTCGCGTTTTCTATATTCAGTAAGTACGGCCATCTCACCGAGTCTGTGACAGGCTCATCAAGTTCCATGATGCAGGTTGGATATTCCCCAGTCGCTCCTCTCCTGAGACCATTGATGGGGACCAAACTTATGGAGAAGATTGGAGGCGAAACGAACAACCAGAATCTCCAATTCTTGAGATGGGCGCATCAGACAATGGAGAATCGCGTGAAAGGTGATACGAACGAGGAATTGGCGCAGAGGAAAGATTTCGTCCACTACCTGTTGCGTGGAAAGGACCCGGAGACGGGGCGGGGTATTTCACTGCAAGAGCTCAAGGGCGACTCCGTCCTCTTCATCATCGCTGGTGCAGATACGTCCTCCACGACACTCTCGGCAATCTTTTTTTACCTGGTCCACCATCCCCATGTCCTCAAGAAGCTGACGTCGGAGATCCGCTCGACTTTCAATGACGTCGAAGAAATCCGGACGGGTGCCACCCTGAACTCTCTGACATACCTTCGAGCTTGTATCGACGAAACTCTTCGCATGAGTCCACCTGTTGCAGGTCTTCTTGCTCGTAGAGTCCTTCCCGGTGGGCTGGACGTGGACGGTTATCACCTTTCCGAGGGAATCGAAGTTGGAACTAGTTCTTACGCCATTCACCATACCGAAGAATACTTCCCGGCGCCTTTCACCTTCCGACCTGAGCGCTGGATCGTCGATGAGGCAGCAGGAATCACCGCTGAGAGTGTTGCGCTCGCGCAGTCGGCCTTTTGTCCCTTCAGTCTCGGCTCTCGAGGCTGCATTGGCAGAGGGTTGGCGTATGTTGAGCTCTCCCTTGCCATTGCCCGGGCCTTGTTTTTGTATGACGTTCGGCAAGCAGTGGGAGATCAGACTGGAGAAGGGGATCCAGCGCTGGGTTGGGGAAGACGTCTCCGAGGCGAGTACCAGATCAGGGATCGATTTATCGCGGTAAGAGATGGGCCAATCCTAGAGTTCAAGCCGAGGCAAATTGCCACCGCTGCTTGAACAGGACCACAGACATTCATTCCAACTTCTCAATATCAGAGTGACTTCCAAGGAGGTCCAATTCCTGCTTTCGTACTTCGCGGGAGACTCTTCCATGGCTCAGCTGCCTCTGAGGCAAGTACGGGATCCATGATCACATATGGAGCAGGACAATATTATTAGTATTGCTCTCGATCGTTTGCGACAAGGTCGTGGCTGGTCCGTTCACACATCCTGCCACTAACCTATCAACTTTTGGCTACACCGAAAGTTGTGATGGTGGATAAACCAGTTCTAGACAACGATACTAACAGTTGTGGCCATGTCTTGTAGGTGAATGAGGTTGCAATTCCAGGTCTTGACCCGAAGGCTATCGCCAAGATATATATAAATTCAAAGAAATATCTGTTCAGAATCCGTTCAGAATCTGTCTCCAGAACAGCAACGTGGCGCAGCGGAAGCGCGCCGGGCTCATAACCCGGAGGACCTTGGATCGAAACCAAGCGTTGCTAATTTTTTTTCTCTCTTTAAAAGTCTATTTAATTTTTTGGCTTGCTGCTTTTGGTATGACCGTCAGCTTTAAATTACAAGGATTGTGAATAGAGTGTCGGGGCAAGGTGGGAAAATCAACTTGGGCACGGGTTGTGCCAAGACAACTCGGTTACCATCGGTAAGAGTTGATTTACCAGACCAACCTCTGTTGACGCTTATTAGGAGAGGGGAATTCCCTTTCTCTCCTCTCTTCTATCCTACCATATTCCTGCAGAAGATGAAGTGCGTCCCATCGCGTCAGTCTCTGCGCTTCCTCCGCAGTCTTGTGGGCGTGCAGCCTGCAGCGGTGTGCTCTGGGTCGGTCGCTCCCTTCCTCCGCACCTATCGATCCTTTCACGCCTCACCACCTCTGGGTCGGATCGAAACGCATCGGCTGTCCGATATTGGCGAGGGAGTGAAGGAAGTACAAGTTATCCAGTGGTTTGTCGAGGAAGGCGCACCCATCGAGGAGTGGGCGCCGCTGTGCGAAGTGCAAAGCGACAAGGCGTCAGTTGAGATCACGTCTAAGTATACGGGGATCGTTAAAAAACTGCATTTTGCTCAGGATGATATTGTACAGGTTGGGGAACCCATGGTGGACATCGAGCTTGAGCGAGACGCGGAAGATGTAGAGGAAGAGCAGGCACAGCAAGACGATGACGAGCAAACAGACGCCACTGGTCCTGAGCAAGCCGATGAGCCTGGAACCCCGGATCGAGCTGAGCCGGAGCCAGCTGGACGAAAAGAACTTGGCAAGTACGCAAGTCTTGCGACACCTGCTGTGAGAGGACTTCTGAAAGAACATGGAATCGAGATCGAGAATATTCCTGGTACGGGCAAAGACGGGCGAGTGCTGAAAGAAGATGTCTATAAATACCTGGAAACTCGGGACGCAAGCCGTTACCAGAACGCTTCCACATTCACGAAGCTGGCTCTAGATGCCACACAGACGGAGACGGCACAGAAGCTGACGCTAGTGCAAACGGCCATGTTCAAGAGTATGACGGCGTCGCTGGCCATCCCACATTTTCTCTACTCAGACACCATCGACATCACCAATCTCGCTTCTATGCGCACCCGGCTGAACGCGACTCGGAACCCGGAGACGACAGCCAAACTTTCGTACCTCCCATTCATGATCAAAGCGGTGTCTCTGGCGCTCAATAAGTATCCCCGGCTGAACGCACGACTAGATACCCTCACGAACCCAGGGAGGCCTCAGCTTATTCTGCGGTCCAACCACAATATTGGCATTGCTATGGACACGCCGAACGGCTTACTCGTGCCCGTCATCAAGTCCGTCAATGCTCGATCAATCAGTTCTATTGCTCAAGAGATCCAGCGGCTGTCACAGCTAGGCCAAGCGGGAAAACTCGGCACGAATGATTTGAGCGGCGGGACGATCACGGTGAGCAATATTGGCAATATAGGAGGCGAGGTCCTGGCACCAGTCATCGTGGAGGACCAGTTGGCCATCATGGGTGTTGGGAAAGTGAAGACCGTCCCTGTCTTCGGGCCGGACGGCACAAGCGTGAAACCGGCTCAGATGGTCACCGTGAGCTGGAGTGCAGACCACAGAGTTGTTGATGGGGCCACGATGGCGAGAATGGCCCAAGTCGTGCAGGCCTACCTCGAAGAACCAGCAACGATGGTCGTCGACATGACCTAAGAGATGCAATGTGGGTTTGCAGAGCACACTTTTCTCGCCAATTCGGCTGTGCATCTGGTGGCTAAATTGGCCAATGACGGTCAACCAGCCTCAGAATGGTTGGAGCGTTTGTCCATCTCGGATCCTATCCCTGTTTATGGACAACAACAGGATCGACACCACTTGACCTCTCGGAAGTTGCTCAACTTGAGAGTGTATCAAGAGGCATGCGAAGGCGCGGACGAGCTTGTCAAACGAAAGGGCTGAAGGGCGGCCAGATTGCATCGGCGTTCTGGCCTTGCTCGGACTTTATCGTGGCAAAGCACTCGACCAGCTGTGCAATCTCAGCCGTACCGGCGGTGGGTTGGGTTTGGTGGGACTATCGACTACCCGTGGAGAGCTATACCATGGCTTCGACAGGGTGAAGCAGCAAAGTCATTTCATGGCTTGTGGCCGGCCACCGCATATTCCCTAGGTCTATAGGACGCAGTTTCTATCGCGTTTGTCAGGTGGAAACCACAAGAGTCTGCAGAGTTTATCCGGCCCTTGGCCGCTGGTGTGGGTCACAGAACCGAAGCTGGGGCTTGGCGGGCGGCCAGCCCGGCCAAAGTCCAGTCTTCTTTCCTCGTGCACCACAGCTGAATCTGCGCCAGACCTATACTCGTATCCATGATCTGCACAAGGCGTCACGCTAGCGACACATCGCTCCCGCCCCTGGCTCTGGGCAACTCGCAGGGCATCATCAGCTCAGGCCAGAATCTGGCTCTTCCCGCTCTCCATGGGTCCTGACAACCCTGCATCGGGTCCGATTGGCGACTGCTGGACCAACGACAGGTCCCCGACCCTTCCAGATCCGGCTCCTGCCCAGCTCGCCGGTCGTCCAATGTTTCTTGGACCAGGACAAAGCTTCAGCTGGACCTGCAGCTGCTAGGCTGCTTCCGCTACTCTCATCACCTATTTCAATGCAGCCTCGACCTGCTCATGTGGTCGTTCGGTCGCAGGCCCAGACCACGCAGAATGGCTCCCCCAGTGACGATCCGAAACGTCAGTAACAGCTCTCTGACCCTCGTCTTGGTCGAGCACTTCAACGGTTCCGACGATGAAGGCGCGTTCCAGATGCAGAATGTCACCCTCAGTCTCGCGGCGGTGACCAACAGCATTGGCCTCACCAATAACACCACCCGTAAGGCTGTGCCAACGTTGCCTCCAGATGTCAGACCGTTCGCGACCCGGGAAGTGTCCATCAATCTCCCACCGTTCACCATGGTGCCGACAGATATCAAGACGGTCATCAACGACCCGAAAGAGCGGCTCCGCCTGACGTTTCAGACTGAGCTCGGAGGAAAACATCAGCTGCTCTGCCCCGTCCCCACGTCCGAGACTGCGTCATTGGTGGCCCTGGCCCCGAACCCCAAGCTGCGCTTCACTGGCATCTTCATGCCCGAGACCGCGTTTGTCGCATTGTACAACTCCCCTCAACTCGACAGTTGGATGAGCGCGGTGCCAGACAAAACACCACTAGGCGCTCTCTCCATACCCGGGACACACAACTCGCCCACTTGTCACAACGCTCCTCCGTCGGTCAGATGTCAAGCTGTCTCTCCAGCTGAGCAGCTGAAAAATGGCGTGCGCTTTTTTGATATCCGTGTCCAGGTGCCCGATCCATATGAGCCCAGTTCGGACAAGCTGGTCCTGGTGCACTCTGTCTTCCCCATCTCGCTGACTGGCAACAAGTACTTCCGTGATCTGTACAAAGAGATCAGAAAATTCCTGGACGAACATCCGAGTGAGACTCTCATCTTGTCGCTCAAACGAGAAGGGACTGGAAAAGGCACGGACCAACAATTGTCTCGTATTCTGAAAGATCACTATACCAATCCACGAGAATGGTTTACCGAACCACGGGTGCCGAAGCTCGGGGAAGTCCGTGGCAGGATCGTGTTGCTACGTCGATTTGAACTCGATGAGACCTTGAAACATGAGTGGGACGGTCGAGGCTGGGGTATCGATGCCCACGTGTGGGCGGACAACACCCCCAACGCCATGTGCCCGTCAGGCCATGTCTGTGTGCAGGACTTTTACGAAGTTCTGGAGAAACCGTCCATCGAGAAGAAGATTACCTATGCTCGAGACCATTTGGAACGAAGTGGCTGCTGCAGTTTCGAAGAAGACGTGCAGACCCAAGGCGACCAGAAATACCCTTTGTACATCAACTTTTTGAGCGCGAGCAACTTCTGGAAGGTGAACACCTGGCCGGAAAAGATCGCAGCCGACGTCAATCCGGCCATCCTCACGCACCTCTGCCGGAACCACATGGTCCAAGACGACGGAGGCACAAAGCCTGGTGATTGGAGCACTGGTATCGTGGTCACGGACTGGGTCGGCTTAGATGGGGACTGGGATATTGCTAGATGCATTGTGGGGATGAACTCCAAGTTGGTGAGGTAAGATGGCATAGAGTAGCACTCTTTAGATCAAGTTTGTCGCCATTGGGGATTTGTCCAATCAATCCAGTAGACCTAGACCTACTCTTGCTTTCAATTTGTTTCGATCAGTGACATAGGATGTGATGGACATGACCATATTGAATAGGATCTGGCCACGCCGCTACGAATGTAACGTTATACAATTGACCCTCATGAGAATTACATCAGGAGGCTACTCTGATTGAATAAGGATGCCAATGTCGCACACTATTAGAGTGGACATACATCCTCTCTGGGTTGGCTGGGGTATCATCTTTGACGCTGACTGACTTGAACCGACCAAAGACTATGACTGATGAATGACCAATGAAACGCTCACGATCTTGCATATTGACAGGGTAAGACCTGTCGAGTTAGATCTCAGCGCCTAACCATGCAGTTGAATAATAGACTTGAATAAATTTGAATCTTCCTCGCCGCAATGACAGTCTTGTATGTTGAAATGATGCGTCGAAGAAAAAAAAGAGAGCGGGAGACAACCGACAGGGGTATCCAGCTTCTTCTGCTTATAGTGCGCGGTGTATACAAAAGAATGACTCCGGATATATGCACGACCGTTCATCCTTCCTCTCCTGTGAAAAAAAAGAAAAGAAAAATGATGTGTCGCAGTCTGCAGGCGTGTCTGTCTAGGAGAGAACATTCAGGAGGCACTCGGGCTCTCTTCGAGACTCTGGCTCTCCTTTCCATCCAATAGACTGGCGTCGTCATCCACGTCCGTCGTAAGATCAAGGCTTGGCCTTTTGGAGATTGGTGTATGCGGTGAAGGGGGGTGAGGCTGAGGTGGAGGCTGGGACTCAGAGGGGGAGCTCTCTGCTCTCTTGTCTTGTTGTCGACTCGACAAAGCGCGAGGTTGTGAACTGTAAGCTCGCAGTGGTCTCGCTTCCGAGCTGGACTTCCTCACTGTCGCCACACTCGCTAGAGGTCGCATGGTGGGGGGGGGAACAGCAGTCTCACCAGGCGTCGCCGTCCTCTGGCTCGTGCCGGGTGGTGTCATGATGCCCGACAGGAGGCCGGCAGGGCTGCTAATGGTAGACTTGGACGGGGTCTGCCCACCAAGGTTGGTAGCAAGCTCCGATAGGGCGCCGATTGACGTCTCTCTTGCTTTGCGCCAGTTGCCCCATGCGGCAGCCGCGGCCATGGGCAATGAGCGGGGAGACTGAGCATAGCTGGACAACGAAGAGATCGAAGGGAAAGAGGTTGTCAAACCGGCCGTGGGGCGCTCTTTGAGCTGCTGTTCCATTTGCAGGTTCGCCTTCAGTCGGATAGAAGCGTCTTTGACTGTGTCTCGATCAAAATCGGGTTGGGATAACGACTGGATGATGTCCTCAAGGTCGTCGATCCTCACGCTCAAGAGTTCTCGAAGCCATGTGATCTCTGTGTCGCGCTCCTTGATTTTGGTGGGCGCCTCCTTGTCGACGGCGGCTAGCTCCGCTTCCAACTGCTCAATTTTCTGCTCGCGGTTTTGGAGCTGGTCTTGCAGGACCATGATCGATTCGCGGAGGGCTTGAGGAGAGATCTTTTCCGGGACCTCGGTGCCCTGAACAAATTGCATTGATGCACTTGTCGCACGTTGAGGCGGCGAGGCGACAACGGAGGAAGCCGGGGTGGGCAAATTCACCCCTCTAGCAGTGGCAGCCTCGACGGCCGCTCTGGCAGCCGACTTGGTGATCTCGAGCCGTTCTTCCAGATCTGCCACCTTTGATTCCAGGTGCTTGATTTTGTCTTCACTCAATGACAATTTTTCATTCAAATGATGCTCGAGTCGATACCTGTCGTCCGAGGAGTTGTGCAACGCTCGCGTATGGCGTTCGCGCAGGTCGTTGAGTTTCTTTTCGTGAGCGGCATGTTGTTGTTCCAGAGCATTGTCATGCTTCTCGCGGGCCTCGCGAAGGGCTTGGGTATGTGCATCGACCGTCTCAGCCAGTTGGCTCTCATGCTTCGCTTTCTGTTCCTCCTTGTCCAACTCTGCGCTGTGGAGCTGATTTTGGAGCCGTGTCATCTCGGCGGCAGAATCCGAACGAATGTGGTCGACCTGTGACTTGACACTATCGAGATCCACCTGCAGACGGGCGGTCGCCGAGGCGACTTCAGCATCTTTGTTCTCAATGGCATGGGCGAGCTCACGCTCGAGTCGGAACGCCTTGTCCTGAAGAGCCCTGTTTCCATCTTCTAACTGAGAAACAACGTCCTTCAAGCGAGACAGCTCTTGCTGCAAAACATCGTGGACGGCCTTGTCGGCCATGTGGGATTGATGTTCTTTCTCCAACGCGTCTCGTTCCGTTTCAAGCTTTTCACGCCGCTGACGCTCTCGGCCAAGGGCATCTTCAGCGAGGGCGATCTGGCTGAGATGATCGTGCTCTCGCTGGCGCCACTCAGCTTGTTCGGAATGAAGGTCTTGAACCACTTGGGCCATCTGCTCTCGAAGGCGATCCGTTTTGTTCCGCAGCGCGTGCGCCGTCTGTGACCTTTCTTCCAGTTGTCGACCTAACTCCTGCAGAGTCCCGGTCAATTCTTTGTTCCGTGATCGTTCTTCGCGGACTTCCTCGCGCCATTGGTCGCCGGCCATCCTATACTCTTGTAGAGTACTTTCGAGAGCGGTGTTCTTGAGTTGGAGGTCTTCCATATCCTGCTTCAGATCTCCATAAGCCTCCTTTTCCCGAATGAAGGCTTCCAAGTTTTGCTGAGCCTGCTCCGATGACTCCCGGTGTTGAGAGGCCTCTTTTTCGGCCATTTGAAGGCGTTGCCTGAGGTGGGCCATCTCGCTCTCTAACTTCTCCCTCTCAAGGGTCTCGTCGGCGGCGCGCTCTTGGGCCGTTTGTAACATGGACTCGAGGTCATCAATTCGTCGCTTGTATTTGCTCTCCTTGGCTTCATGATCTCGTTGCACTTGCTGGTCGGGCAATCGAGGATGATGAGATATGACATCCTCCAACACCGTCTTGAGCTCATGCGGCTGGGGCGCAGGGGGAACCTGCTGGGCGAGTTGTCTCATTTCCGCTAAGGCGGCATTGACCGCCGACATGTCGATTTGTGCCGGTTTGGACAAGTCCGACACATACGGCGCCATTGCTTCAGCAACGGCAGTGCGGATCCGATCCTGTCGACGCTCTCGTTTGGCCAGTGGTGATCGAGCCCGATAAGATGCAAACCCTTCAAAAGCATCATACTCGTCCTCGTCGTCTGCATCTGACTCCTTGAGGTCGGTGGACATACTTTGTCTGTCGTGCTTGCTGCGCAACCCAGAAGCCATGTTCGCAAGAGAGCTTTCGATGGTCTGCAGCGTCCGTTCCAGTGGACCGAGCCGGTTTGAGACAATTCCGTCCACCAGCTGATTGACATGACCGTCAAAGAAGGTCGCACGTTGCTGCACCTTTTCTCCTTCCTCCGGCAAAACCACATCGCCCCAGTCACTAACCTCCTCGGGGGCGGTATTGAGCCTGCGAACGCCAATGCCGAGGCCGTACGATGCTGCGTATGGAGCATGGCGTTGGACAGCTTTGTGATGGCCTTGCTGAGGTGAAGTGGGACTCGGAGCGTCGCTGCGAAAGCCTGGCTCGAAATGCATGTCGACGAGCGGTGTCGATTGAATCGGGGTGTCATTGCGTTCCACGCCCAGCTCAGGGTTGTTCTCGAACTGCTTCATGACCGCATCAATCTCTTCGTAAGAGGGGACCAGCTCGTCTTCGCGGTCCGCAGATCGTCCACGAGGTGTAAATACGTCCTCGTCATGGACTTGAGGCTCTCCAAGGTCGTCGCCGCCCAAGCCTTCTTGTTCTTTATCCTTGTCGTCGAGCTCGTCCGCAATTGATTTTGGCAATTCCTTTTCTGATTCTTCAGCAGGTGCTGCTGTCTCGTTCATCGAGAGCTTTTCTCCCTCCTTCACGTATTGGTAGAGCTCCGAGGGTCCAGATGAACGCCTTGCAGTCGTGAGCGAAGGGGATTGTGATGGACTCAAAGTGTGCGCATATCGCGAAGCTTCCAGCCCGGACGACTTTTGAGGTCTTGGCTCCGTTTGGACTCGTGGACTTGAGATTTGAGGCTTGAACTCGAACGGTTTGGCAAGGGCCGATAGCGATGACTTTGGTTTACCACCGTGCTCCCTCGAGACAAGAGTCCTCAACGCGGGAGACGGGGATTCTTGCTCGGCATCCTGTTTCGTGCCCTCCTCTTTTTCTTCTCCTTCGTCGAGATCAGGCGGACGCGCTCCACTCAACTTGACAGCATCTTTCTCGTCACCAGAGGTGAACGGTGAGCCTTGTCTTGCAGGCACTTCCCCATTCTGCTGCTGCCCGTCGGACTCTTTCGGGTGCTCGTCCGAAGTGGTTTCTTTGGCTGAAATATACGCCCAGCCATCAACGGGGTGGGAGAAAGGCTCCTCGGCTGGAGGACCGTGTGCTTCAGCATCGGCGACGATTTCTGACAGGATTCCGGTGTGATTGAAAGGCGCAGAATCAGCAAAGATCGCGCTCCGATCACCACTACTTCCCGAGTGTCGTGCTCGCTTTTGTCTGTCCGTCGGTGCCGCGGCGCGGCCATCATCCTCTTCGTTCGAGCTCGATTCCTCATCCACCCCGTCCTGTGATGGGGGACGTAATATCGCGATCCCTCTACTTGACCGTCTGGTGACGCTGGTGTGAGGATCAATGACAACATTGCCAAAGATACTATTCTCAACCGGTGCCGCGGTATCCGCACTGAGGCCTCGACTCGGTTTGAAATTGGTGGTTGGTGATTGTGCAGGATTAAACTCGGGCGCTTCGACGTTGAATGTGGCCGAGGAGAACTTGAACGACGCCGGCTCTTGTGCCGGCTTGGACATGGATCCAGGAGTGAAGGCGGGCGCATCAGCATTGAGTCGAGATGCAGATACGACCCTCGCTCCCGCTGCTTTGTTGGGTCGAGCAGCAGGCTTCTGTCGTAGCATTCCCAAGGGTCTGAAGGAATCCCCATTAAAAGAGAAATTGGAGCTCGAGAAGCCTGCTCGAGGATCAAAGTCTTTGGCCTCTTCGTTGAGTGGAGAGGCCGGTGGTGGAGCTTCGTTCGGCGCCGTGGACGGTGATCTGGCCGCATCACTGAGAGCTTGCCAGTTTGCAAATGGGTTCTTGTCGTCCATGAGCATTGGTGTCGCTGCGATGCTGGGGTTTGTCTCTATCTCAGATCTCTCGTCCGCACCTGATATCGTTTCGGGTCGCTTGAGGATAGGAAGTTCGTCGTGGAGAGATTCATCCGGAGCGATGCTGCCATGTGGCCGCAGGCCTCCAGGGCCCGATGTATTCTCCGCAGCATCGATCTGAGAACGAGAGTCCTGCTCGTGAAGGGCCGCTTCCGCTTCATCGATTTCTCTCTGAAGTGCCAGGCTGACGTTGTGCCGATGGCTTCTGGGCGTTGGATGGGCAATTTCTATGCGAGGATGGTGCACGTTGCTATATTCCGGAGGCACGGACACACTCTCACCACGGCGTGATATTGACGGGCTCACCCGATGTCGACCGATTTGCTGTGCCTGTTGAAGGGTGTGTGCCTGCAACCCCGGATGCTGATGACGAGATTGTTCATGTGGCATGTTAAGGGCGACGCTGGCAGCAACCTCATTTTCTCGCTGGTTCGACAGAGGGGAGAGAACTTCGCCCAAGCTCTGAATCGGTACCGGATGATTGGGTGAAAAACTATATTGGCGCAGGTGAAACGCTTGCGCAGACGGTCGCACACCCGAACTGAGCGAGCTCGATTGCGAGACGGGATAGTCGAATGGAGATGTCATTCGTCCCGGCATGATTGGATGGGCGAGAGATTTCTTGTAGCTGTGCAGATTCGGGGGCAGCCCATTGTAATGGGGTGACGACGTCGATCCCCCTCCTCCCGCGGCTGTCGAAGAAGGGCTGACGACAGCTGAAGATGGACCCAGTGATGGTATGAATGGGTTGCTTGTCGCACGCAGAGGATTACTGCTAGCGGCCGATGAAGGCGCCACCGGAGGAGAAGGGACGAGTCCCGTATAGGCGGAAGAGACGCGACTCAGGCTCGAAGCAAAAGGCGACTGGGTAGATGGTGGAGGTTCGGAATTGCTCGGGGTGACACCGAGAGCACGCAGTTTTTCCTCCTTGAGATAATTGACCCAATTGTCCCACTCCGCTTGGTCTGGGAGAAAAACGTGAAACTGGTGCAACTTCTGCTCGGCGCGCACCTCCCCTGGATCTGGGAACAATGGACGGCTCTGGCCGCTTCCGCGCACGACAACACCGCCATCCAGGTCGCTTAATTCGAATCCGTCAACGTCGTAGCCAGTCGCCACCCACTGCTCCAAGCGACTCTGGACTTCTTGGGCTGTCAGAAGTGGCGGCAACCCGGCCGTTTCTCGATCCGTGAGCGGAAGCGCGATGATGCATGTCTTGCCTTTCCACACCACCTTCCTTTTCGGCTTTTGGGACAATGGCATCGACATGGGCCGAGGCCGTGTCGGTGACACGGGAGTATCTGGTGGTTCGGTGGCGGTGTCATGGCGAGGAACGGTCTGAGGAGGATCCGGTAACGGTTTCTCGTCCACGCTGGCCATTTCGCGTCCGAACAGGCTTCCCAACAGATATGTGGCGCCGGCGGGCCCCTTCTTCGCTTCGGAGGATGTCAGGGGATCAGGAATCACGGTCTCGTTAGAGCGAGCATGGAAGGTATTTGGGGTGACGGTGGTGACGCTGTCTGTAATTTGATGTGTACTCGGTGCCCGAGCCTTCACCGCATCCACGGGAGAAGTGCCCCAATCGCCCAAAATCCTTTGCGTCGGCGTTCTTTCTCTGTCTTGGGTAGTGGTGACCTCCGAGCCACTGTCTTCAGACTCGCTCAACCAATTCGGACGCTCCGAGAAAGGTTTGCGAACAGGCTTGCGTCCGAATGGGCGCGTCTTGGCGGATGTCCCGGGTGTGGAATCCGAGTGGGTATTGTGATGGCGAGGCTTTTCGAATGTTGGCTGCACCGGCGCCCGCAGTTGCAGAGGTGACGAGAATGCGTCCAGGTCTTCGCTTCGTGCCCCTGCCTGCCCGCGAGCCGGAGACCGCCGTGGACTCGGGGTCGCGTACGGAGAGCCCCAGGCGGCCGCGTAGTATGCTGCACTTCCAGCTCTTTGACGAAGATGTTCCGGAGACCTCAGAAAGGTGGTTTGGTCACTGCCCGGTCCGAGGGCCGGCAAAGGAGGCAAGGTATAGGGAGAGACCCAGTCGATATCTGAAGAAGGGGACGAAAGGCTCAGCGCTTTCTGCGACGACCCTATATGTCCGAGAGGCCGAGATGGTGCCTTGGTTGCTAAATCAGAATTGATCAAGGAGACCCCCAAAGTGTCGACCTTTTCGAGATTCATGGACCGTGTCGACCGTCAAAAGAGCAAAGACGGAGGGGTGTGATGACACCATCGGACGTTGGGATCTGATGATGGACGACGACGAGTTGAGTGTGGAGGAGATTGAGGCAGCAGCGCCATGAAACGATCGAAATGATCAACTTGATGAAAGTTAAGGTCTGGGGAGGATTGGGCCAAATCAGCCGTTGACGCGCGACACGCTAACGGGTTGGCCTGCCAAGCCCGGCGCGACAGGGATCAGCTTGTCTCCCTGTTTGCAAATTCTCCGAGCAAGCCAAAGCCAAAGCCAGCCTCACATCAAGCACGACGCTGAAGTGTGAGGGTGCTATGTGATGACCGAGACGCTCTTAATCCAGCATCCCGTGGGACGCGCCCATTCATTATTTATATATATATATATATATATATATCTCCCCTCTCCGCAGCGGCCAGCCGCCACACTTACTCCCCTGGCCGGTCAGTCCAAGGAAGATTGCCAATGCCATATGTTATGCCTGCAGGAGTCTTGCAGCCACCCTTGTACTGCTCTTCATATCCAGGTGCGTGAGCCTTGTCATCATGATGAAACGGTTTTCTCTTCCCATGCCAAACCAGCGACGAACGCCAAAGGATGGACGGTGTTAGAATGAAACATTTTCCCGGTGGATTGAGAAATGCTTCCACGTGTCGTCCATGGCTCGTGTTGCTTCAAAGGAGATTTGCCGAAGATCGTAAATCACATTCTTCCTGACATCGTGAAAGCGGTTGCGCTCTGGGATCAAATCTCCGTGGCGGACGCCTTGCTCTTCGAGTTGCATGAGTCTTTCGGCTAAGATGGCCATGATTGGGCCTTCCCACACCCCTTCCTTCCCGGCCTTTCTCAGCTGGGCGATGGCTCTGCGCCTCACCCCCCAGTCTCGGCATTTGCTGGCGACAAAGAAAAGCGGATGGATGATGCCGAGTTCCATGGTAAAGGGGATTTTCTCCGTGTCGAGGGGTTGAGCATCCGCCAAGGTGAGTGCTGACGACATCTGTTCGACCTTGGACACAATGTCCTCAAAGTCGTCGAGGAAAGCGTCAAAGGTGGTCTCGGGCCCGCAGGCGATGCAGACCTTCAGCATGATGACAGCGGCCTTGATTTGTAACCTCAAACCCAACAGGTTCTTCGTATCTTGGGCGGTGAGGCGGGGAGCGGCCGTCTGGAAGAAATCGTCCAGGGCGGCCATCCAAGCATCAAACGTGTCGACGGCTTCTTGACGGCGAATCTGCCAGTCCAGCGGCACCGAATCGAGGCTCCAGTATCGGTACATTTTGAGATCGGACTTGACGAGCTGATACACCGAGATGAGCAGGTTGTCCAGATGGTTGCGCACTTGTGCCAGGGTCAAATTGGTCGGCAACACTCGCGGCACACGGGCGACCTCGGTCATCAGCGGCTCTGCCTTGTCCTTGGAGAAGGTGCAGGCTTGGATGTCGTATCGGGCAAAGACTCGCAACAGCTCGTCCAGTTCGTCCTGAGGGATCTCGCGAAACTTGGCTTTGTTGGTGCCGTGTTGCGGTTGCGCATAGGGCGTCAGCGAGCTTTCGTCGCCGGCGGGCAGATTCATTTGGCGAATCAACTCTCTCATGCCCTGCTGGTAGTGAATCACGGCGGCCATGTTGTTGCGGCGCAAGACCTCGAAGCCGGCAAATAATATACTGGCGATGATGGCGAGTTTGGCACTCGCCTTGGTCGCCTCGTTGAGTCTGGCGTTCAGCTCCCGCAGTGCCCGGCCATAGAGTTGGAGGGCGTGCTGATAACTTGGTTCCTTGATTAGGTCCGAGTTGTATTTGCCACACCGATCCTGGTAATCCTCATGTAGGGTCCCGAGAGCGATGATGGCGTTGCGTACCACCGGTTCTTGCTGACCCACCTTGAGGACGACGCTGGACCAGAATCCGGTCTCGGACCCGCCCGTAAACGCGGGCACCGTGCAATACTGGAAACGATGGAAGATACGCTTTTCCTGCGTGTTGCCCTGGAACGCGCCGGACACCGAGGTGGGGAGAAAGAGGTCCTTGAAAGTGACCCCGGGGGGCTGAGGTGGCGAGAGGGCCGAGGACGTCGCCCTTGAAGAGCTCTCTTTTGAGAACTCGTACCCGTCGCACTTCCGGCCTGTCGAGGTACATCGCTTACCTAGGCGAGCACGTGAGCAGTTTGCAGGACAATACAGAGGGGAACAAAGACTGACAGCTAGGTTTGGCCTCATCACATTTGACCCGCCGTATCTGAGATGCGATTCCAGTCAGATGAGCCGTCCACCACGTTTCAGCTACGGACTAGCCAGATGGACGCCGGTGGCGCACACTAAAAGCGATCGCACGCTGGCTGAGAGGGGTTGGGTGCTGGAACACGTCTTACCTTGCAGGTGATGCAACCCGTCCGTACTTTTGGTTTGCTAGCTCTCTTCCTCCGCGGCACGTTTACGGTCGGTGCCAAGCCAGCCTGTGCGAGATGGCCGATCTGACCGGCGAAAGGAGGAGACATCGGGTCAGTCTCAGGCGCAAAAGGCGGTCCGTGGGACCGAGTGTGGACGGCCACCGATCGGATTGGCGGCCACATGACGGGTGGCCAGATTGGCTGTCAAAAGTACGAGAGCGCCGTTGGGAGCAACAGACGTCCAGGGGCCGGGCCCGGGGTTATGCCGACACAATCGGAGGTGAAGTCAGCGTTGGTACGAGGAAGCAAACCGCGGAGGTTTGTGTACGTATATAACGTCGATTGTGGACCTCGTGGTACTGTTGGTGACGACCAGACACCCCAATGTATGCTCACAGCGACTCTTCTCCTGGCCGATGGCTGAGAATAGGCCTCGCGACGGGCGCGCGCATTGGGCTCTGGTATGCCTTGCTAACCTTGGGGCACGGCGAGCGCGAGCCGAGGTATCATACCATGCACCGCGCGATGTAGACGAATAGCTGAGACGAGGAAGACAAAAGGACACCTCTCGTGCCTGGTGGGGTGGCGGTGCCAGTCGGGTAGGGCGAGGTGTCCAGCTGTGGTCCTGAGGTATGAATAGAGGAAAAGTGGGCCACGAGCCAAGACACGGAACCGCCGAGTCCGTGGCTCAGCCATTGGCTCCTTCGTAACCAGCAAGGTCATCTCCACTTGGCCTTGCGCCCTCTGCCTCCGTCAAAAGGCTTTTGCTCCAGCTTGTCAGGTACATACACCATCATATTGGTACAGTCTAAATCGAGCTCGTCAAGTCCAGAGCCTTGCATCCAACATCACCGCCCCGTCGAGCCAGGAGCTGTTGCTATCCTGATTCGTTCGGCACGCCCGGACACCGCCAGTATCAGGTCGGTAGCCGTGCAGTCAACTTTGCCGATCTCTGGCTCGACCAATGAGAGAGACTGACTCATCGACCGACTGCATATTGCCGTCATCTCCGCGTTGTTGCGTCATAAAATAGCGATGATGAGTGTGGTTGCGGGGGACGACAGGCACAGAGCAAGATTGGTGTGATAGGCCATGTCGCGAAAGCGGCGGAACACCTCCTCCCCCGAGCCCGACGACACGCCATCGCCACCAGGATGGAACTTGGGCCAAGACGAAGATGACTTGGACCTCTTGGAGAGCACGGAGAGACCGCAAGTCGACCCCTATACCGGCCAGGCCGGCGCCTTTCCTGGTCTCACGGGAGACGATGATGACGCTCCTCGGTCCCATGGTCCTGCTTCCAATGGACTTGAATATTTACGAATGGTCCGGTAAGTTTTGTGTCTGTCTTTTCGTGTCCGCCGGTGCCGACACTGGGACATCCTGCGATCATGAGCTCGGACGAGGCTGACGGTTGCGGGCAGATTCGAGGCCCAAGGCGTCCCTCAGGTTCTGACCGCCCAGGGCGAGCGACTTCCGAGCACGCACGGTCACGACGAGCTCACCGTTGACGATGATGCCGGGGGCTACTATTATGACGGAGCATACACAGCAAGGCCCGTCGCAGCAGAGAACACCAACCTTGTGCCATTGCCGTTACCCCAAAGGCGGTATTACGATTCACTCCTGGCGCAATTCCGGCTCGTCCAAGCGACCATGAGGTGCACGCCACCGCTCGCGGCCGTCGGGGCCCTGGGCCCCTCCCACCTCATCTCGTTTCCGCCTGAATCTCGAGGTGCAAGGGAGCAGTGGGAAGAGCATATCCGTCACATGGACCCGCACCCCGTACAGATCGCTTGCATGGACGCGGAGAGCGTGTTGGAGTTGGTCAAGTTCCTCAAGCGCAAGTTGGGTCTCCTCTTGAGAGATGCTGACCCCCAGCTCAGAGCTCGTCTGGGGGCCTGGATCTGGGCTACTCTCGGAAAATGTCGTGACCAAGGTGAACTCTCGAGCGAGGAGGTCGGCGAGCTGCGAGCACTGGCGCAACGAGCCGCGAACATGCTGAGCGAGAACGATCAAGGGCACACAGATCAAGACGACGCGGGTGCGGATCATGGTTCGACGACGGCTGAGCCTTATTCTCCCAATGAGTATGCCGAAATCTCCATATCACTCGGCCACAGGAAGGCCATCACACGAGCCGGACCGTTGGACGCGACCGAGGGCGTGCACCGAGAAGCAACAAAGACGACGCCGGATGACCGCAGCGATCTGCTTGGGATGATACTGGAGATGATTGTCACCGTCGTCGGCGAACTTTATGGTCAACGGGACTTGCTCGAGTTGCGACCAGCATGGCAGAAAGACTGATGGGAAGGTTGCATTGAATGCATTTTCGACTGAAACTTGGTGTCTCAGTTTCTCCTCAGACTGGGCCACCATTACCTCTAGTCGGCCGCTAGCGATGTGGCGCGACCTCTGGTCTGCCAAGACAGACACTATTAGCCGACTCCAAAGCCATCCCTTTACGATCGTGAGCCAGAGTCAAGTGGTAGTCCGTCTGATGAAACGAAGCCATCGCTGAGAGATGGAGGCGTTGTATATTTAGTTCTCCCTTCTTGTTTTTCAACTTTATCCTCTGGTCTGTCAGTATGAAAGGGTCAACAAGGGGCGCCTGTGCATTGATCGACGATGAGGAGCCGAGATGTGGGGCCAAACAAGCGAGGCGCGACAGGTCAACAGCTGCACATCCATGTCGTCGAGATCAAACTATGGAAAGTGAGCCAGGTCAGATGTATCGGGTTTGGCCTGTGATTCCCACCCTGAGGAGATGGGCTGGCCAAGGCCTGACCCGACCTCTCACCGGACCCGTGTTCTCAGCAGTCAGTCAACACCATACTTTCTCCAGTCAAAATTTGATCGCACCACGATTTCTACGACAAAAGTCCCTAATGTGATATCTGTACCTCCGATGATCGAGGTGTTCTAGTCCACCACCACCTCTCTTCCTCGGGGCCGAGCCATGGCAGACTACAATCCCAACATCTCGAACGGAACGTGTTACTATGCCGATGGCGAGGAATCACCATCGAGGTTTATACCCTGTGGCAATGACGCCGGAGGACACGTGTCTTGCTGCGAGAGCGGTGATATGTGCTTGTCGTCCAGGGCTTGCTACAATGGACAATGTAATTCATGCGCTCCTCCACCCAACTCAGTGAGACTTCGCTGACGAGTCAAAAGATGGGGTCACATATCTCGCCGGTTGCACCGATCCAGTCTATGAGGATGGGAGTTGTCCCGAGAAGGCCTACCAAGGTAATGCCGCGAATCCGAGCAGTGTGTGTTGGCCTCACCGTGTCTAGATCAGGTTTGGGCGGGCCTGGTGTATTGTAATGGCACCTCGGATGAATGGGTCGCCTGCCCAGATCAAGCAACCACTGTGTCGTCGCCCGTTCCTTGCTGGTGCCCGTCCACGTCCCGAACGGTCGCGTTCACCGACGCCTCGGTTCTCACGAATATCATGCAGTTACCCTCTTCTCTGAGAGAAAGCGTCACCTGGCAAAGCGGATTCGGATCATCATTGACGACGACGACGACAGAGTCCACGGCGGAGGCGTCTACGACATCGGAGTCGAGTCCGACCACCGATGGCTCTGAGTCTTCAACGTCCCTGTCTGCGAGTCCGGGCGGGTCCGGCGGGACAGCCACAGCTCCTGCCAACACCATATCGTCCATCGTCCAGGCGCCATCTGCCGCGACCGCCACACATTCAACGGCGCCTACAGTCTCAGGGCTGAGCACAGGGGCAAAAGCGGGGGTCGGCGTCGGTGTCGCTGTCGGCGCCATCGCAATCTTGGTATTGGCGTGGGTCTTGAGGAGGTATTTTCGACATCGAAAGCAGAAGCAAATGCTCACACCACCGATGGAAGAGCTCATCAGACCTCCCTCGCAAATCAGTCCTGATGATCCAGATATGAGAAGTCTCGTCTGGGCTGGTCACAAATCCGAATTGCCGGCAAATGAAGTGACAAGTATGTCGCCGACGCCGAAATACGAGGCTTTTCGACACCAGCACGTCTCCGAAGTGGAAGGAAGTCCTGCCAGAGGTGGCTCGGCCCGGCCGTTAAGAGATGGCGGGTATGAGATGCCAGGCCAGCAGGGCACAGTCTATGAGATGGCCGGATGAGTCGCAATGAGCTCTGGCTCCGCAGACGCAAGCAAAGCGCGTCGCTTCGAGGACACGATCACATATTCCCACCCAGAGGGGAAGGACAAGACTCTACGGCGGCGGCAGCAACAACACCAGCCGGCTCTCTTCTCCCGCCGTTTGAGTTGGACCGCCTGCAATTACTCCCTGTTTTATTATCGCGTCTTCGATGTCAGTCCTCCTACGCAGCTATGAGACGACGGTTTCGCATCTTATCGTTCATTATGTCATCTGTCGGTGTCCCCGCATCGGCATCATCTCCAACGGATCCTGTTGGGGAGGGCACATATCCGGCGCACGTGTGGCAGACTTGAGAACGAGCATGGTCATTGTTAATATTATTATTCCCTCCGGCGCCTGTTCCCACCGTCCTCCACATTGATCTGCCAGTCATCCTCACCCCCATACCAGGCCTACGCTACAACACAATGAGCACCACGAGCACGTACGTCGGCGAATTACCCTCCCTCACGATCGACCCTCGCATTCCTCAGTTCTTCGAACGCTTCTACGCCATCTCTGATAACCCAGACACGCATGAAGAGTATGCGCACTCGTTGACGGACGATGCGACCATGATCATGGGCACGCGCACGGTCGAGGGCTACAAGGACATTTTGGCGTTGCGGCACAGCCTGTGGAGCGGGCCCATCCAGCGCCGCAAGCACACGCTTGTCAAGATCTTCCCATTCGGGGACAACAGCAACGAGGTCATGCTGTACGGTAGCGTGCGATACGGGCTGAAGAACGGTAAGGAGGTCTCGGTGGACTGGGCGGGCCACGCATTACTGGTGGACGACAAGGGCCAGTTGAAGATGGCATTTTATCAGGTGTATTTGGTACGTCTGCGCGACTTTCCCTGTGTATACTGCCACGGTGGACGAGGCCACAGTCTCGTTTGTTTGTCAAAGGTGCTCACAGCACATGTCCATGTTGGAGGTCCAGTGCGACGTCAAATCGACCCATGTGGAGGCTGGCATGCTGGCTGACGGGTGGGATTCTAGGACTCGGCCCCTGTCGCGAATGCTGTGAAAGAGTAGAGATTCGACGGGACAACCAAACGCGTGAATGCAAATATGGATTTATCACCAGCTTTCTTTCCTCTGCCCGATGTGCTCTCAGTGCGCCGGGCTCAGACCATCTTGATCTCTATTTCTTCTATCATGGTGGTTTTGGCGACGAATCTCCGCGACATCCCCCTTCACCCTGTTAAGATACCATGTCAAGGCCGCAGGCGCTGCGGATCGCGAGGGAACGGCGTGGCCTGTCGCACGTTGTCGAGGCCCAAGAAGAACTCGACGACCCGATTCAAACCGAGACCACCTCCAGCATGTGGCCGACATCCCTGTCGGAAGGCATTGACGTAGTCTTGGAACCCCTCCGCGTTCGGATCGACGCCTTTTGCTCTCATCGCAGCTTCGAGCTCCGCCGCGTCATTGATTCGCTGCGCCCCAGACATGATCTCCTCGCCCCGCATGAAGAAGTCGTAGGAATTTGACAGCTTCGGATCTGTGGGGTGGGCTTTGGTGTAGAAGGGACGGACCGACATGGGAAACTCGTCAAGCACGTAAAAGTCGGTGTCATATTTTTCGCGGATGAGCTGGCCCAATTTCTTCTCCTGGGCCGTGGTCAGGTCGGTGACATAGTTATCCTGCTCCGTCGTATCGATTCCCGCATCTCTCAAGATCTTGATGCCGTCAAAGTACTTCAGCCGCAAGGCTTTGCCGTCTTTGATTTTGAAATCGCCGGCTTTGGGGAAATATTTGTGGACCACCTCGATTTCATCCTTGTACCGGGTCTGAAGGCCCTCGACGATATAGACAATCAGCTTTTCGGCGAACTCGAGCACCTCGTGATAGTGGTGGTTGAAGACCATCTCGAAATCGAGGCCGGTGAACTGGAACAGATCAGCTCGGGTGGGAAAATGGCTTGTGGATCAGCTTACCTCTGTGAGGTGTCGATGCGTGTTGCTGTTCTCAGCACGGAAGACCGGGGCGATCTCAAAGACGCTCTCGCAGTCGCCGGCAATGAGCATTTGTTTATGGAGTTGCGGGCTCTGCGCCAAAAATGCACTCTTGCCAAAATAATTGTTGACTTCAAACACCCCACTTCCACCTTCTGTGGCCGCTCCCAGTAGCTTCGGGGTATTGAACTTGCGGGCCCCGTTCTTTCTCATATACTCTTCGAAGAGACCCTCGACCGCACTGGAGATGGTGAGGATGGCCTGATTGCACTCGGTTTGGAGGTCAATCACTCTGTTATCGAGCCGAGTCTTCAACGTCACAATCGGCGCCCCCTCGGCATCCACCTGGCCTTCTTCCCCGGTTGCCGGTGGTGGTCGTTCAGCGTCCTTGACCTGCATCGGGATCTGTTCCGCGGCTTGAGAGATCAGGAAGATCTTGGTGACGTGCAGTTCGAGGTCGCTGATCGTCGCCGAGGCCACGGGAGGATTGGGCTTCTTGACATAACCGGTGACCCGGACGAACGAGTTGACATTGATCCCCGTGCTCCATTTGACCATCTGCCTCGACACCGAGTCGCCGTTCGCCGCGACGACCGCCTGGATTGTCTTTCCCTGCTGTCGGAGCATCAAAAAAGCCAGTTTGGCACTCTGGCTCCTGCTGTTGTGGATTCGCGTGATCACCGTCACCTCTTTATCAACATGCTCCTCTCCCAGCTTCTTGAGATGCGTAATCACCACGTCGGCCGTCGCTGCACGCTCCGTGAAGTATGCTCGAGGCAGGTCACCATAGTTGTCCTTTGCTGGGTCGTCGGCGGCCTGCGCTTGGGCTGCTGCTCGCTTGTCCTCATCAGCCTTTTTCGCTGCTGCTTTCTTCGCCGCCTTCTCGGCCTCTTTCTGCGCTTTCTTCAAAGCATTTTTGGAAGGTGCCCCGTCGACAGGTCCATTAGGGTCGTCTTTTGTATTGATTGGCAACGATGACTCCATGGTGAATCTTGCAGCACGTCCAGACTTGCCGTGCTGGTCAGAGGCGACTCCGTTGACTGTACGCTTGTGGGAGTCAGAAAGTGGGCTGCAGGAAAATACTGCGGGGCAGCAGTTAGTGCTGCGGGTGCAGCCGTTCACAGCGAGCCTTCCACCTAGGCTTAGGAACCTCTAGCCTCTATATAGAGCACGACTATTTGACCAAGTGCTCCGACATTACCATCGATTTCGATATCACATACTCTTTCCCAGGGTGCTTTCGGTCGCGGAATCATCTCTTCATTTTTCATCCATTCATCTCTGCATTTGTGGGGTTGGATGGTAAAAAATTGGGCGCCAGTTCTTCGCGCTGGCACCGTCAGAACTAGGTGGGGCATGTTGAGCAAAGGAACAGAGAAACAAAAAGAAAGCTTCAAGAGTTCCTTCATGGTTGAGCCGGATTGTCGCTCGAAACAGTCGACCAAGTGGCGTTCGACATCATAGACCTGCCCACTTCATGAGTGGCGATTGAGAGCCGAGGTCGAGTGAGACAGGCGCCATCATGTTTGTCACACACTGAGTCAAGCAGGGGAACAAGACAAAAGTCAGCAGCAGGTTGGAGAGAATGAGTTCCGGTGGTCATACATTGAGCTCGCGCTCGATGGTTGTGCCTCGTGCTTATATGGCCGGCCCTGTCCTCGCCCACCACAAACGCCAGCAATGCTAGTCCTCTCTATGCCATACGGATCACGCGCTCTGCCGGTGCGTGAAGGTTATTGTTCCAACGATTCGTCCTCACTGGAGTTGGTCAAGCTCAGGAAGGCGGTCCAAGCGATTCCCACCGTGCTCACAAATGGTATCTGAAACCGGAGAGGCATGAGGCGAAAGTTGATGATCTGGACGGTCGGCCATAGGATGTAGTTGGCTCTCAAGGTCGGAACGTAGACGTCCTGGAACTTCTTGACGATCTGCTCCTTGCCACCTCCTTCTGCCACCGTCATGAAGGTGAAAAAGCAGCAGAGGCCTATCGGTGCAAAGATCAACTGATCCATGGCCACCCGCTGCAGCGCAGGGACGGTGCCTCTCTTTGGCGTGATGGGGAACCATTTCGTCAGCAGATCAAACCACTTGTATTGTACGGGCGCCATCAGAAAGCCATATGACATAAACCTCATCAGCCGTTCGAAGTCGAAAGGTTGAGGTCCGGCAAACCTCGGCGACAAAGCGGGCGATAATCGAGCAGGCTTCTCGTTCAGGTCCTCGAGTTCGATACCGGACGAGATGAGCGTTCGTGAGTCGACATTGGTCGGTAATAAGGCCATCCGAGAGCGGTAGGCCGTGATCGATTGCGCAACCGTGTCTGCAATGCCGCCAAGTATCTGCTCTACCGTCAGCCCTGAAGAGACTTGAAGATGACGGCCATCGACGCACCGCGTTCGTGATCATGGTGGTCAGGAGAGGTTTCGAGGAATAGTAAGAGTTAAACTTGGTCACCAGTCGCCCAATCATGACGACTTCGATTAAGAAGACGATGGTGTGTAGGAGGGGCTACAAAGAGGACGTCAGTTGCTTTGCACCACCTGTAGGCCAGGGCGCCGCCACCTACCACTCTGCCATAGATGTATCGGTTGTTGAGCCAAGTCAACGTCTTTCGTCGCGCCGTATCGAGCATGTTTGAAGGAGAGAAACGAGGCGGTGCGGGAAGGAGATGGTTCCAAGAGGAAATAATGAGGTCAACCGTTATCGGGTCCGACGCCAATTCCGAAGGTAGGGCCCCGTGTGGCACAGGAACGATCGTCGAGGATAATCAGCTTGCCCGAAATCTCTGTTGGCAAAGTCAGTCACAGACACTTTGATCTCGACTCGGCTGCACAGATGGACCGTTCAGATGTACATGTCAGAGAAAGATGGCCTCCTGGAGGTTGGAAGACTGCGCCATGATTGATCGGCACCGCATGACCAGGCACCAACATCTGGCCAGTCACAGCCCGTGTCGATGACTCTCTTCGCCAGACCCAGCTAGGATGTGCGGACTGTGTTAAGAGCAGTCCAGATCTACAGTATGTCCTACCACAAGAACGACGAGATCGCTCATTACTAGAAATCTCTCTGCGTTGGCTTTTTCGTTGCCGACACCGTTACCCTCACAATGTATTTTGGGCATTTCTGCTCACATGATCGCTTAGGGATTATTCACACCACTGCAGGAGATCATGCCCATGTAAAACACGGTCACGTACTGCCTGCGTTATTGATCACTTTTATCCGGGATAGCCGTCGAGGCAGGCCAGGTCAGGGCAGGCGAGGTGATCAGGCAATGATGGCCGACATGTGCGCTGGCCTGTTGTTGGAACTACGTCAACTTCCGGAGCATTCAAGCCCCACCAAATTCCTCCCGTTGACCCCTCCACCAGTATTTTTCTAGCAGTATTTTCTTCTGGGACTGTCCCCAAGACAAACACCTTGAGGTATCCGTGCAGCCATAGACCACTCACTCGATCACCACCATCATCCGTCACCATGTCCCTGTCGAACAAATTAGCAATCACCGATGTCGATCTCAAGGACAAGCGCGTCTTGATCCGCGTATGGACCTGCGCTGGGCAGATGTCAATGGGGTGCTGACGGATCGGCAGGTCGACTTTAATGTGCCCCTGGACGCGGACAAGAAGGTGACGAACAATCAGCGGATTGTGGGTGCCGTTCCGACGATCAAATATGCCATCGACCACGGTGCCAAAGCCGTCATCCTCATGTCCCACCTGGGTCGGCCGAACGGGCAAAAGAACCCCAAGTATAGCTTGAAGCCGGTGGTGCCGGAGCTCGAGAAGCTTCTGGGGAAGAGCGTCATCTTCACCGACGACTGCGTCGGCCCCGAGGTGGAAGAGACGGTCAACAAGGCCAGTGGTGGCCAAGTCATCCTCCTGGAGAACCTCCGTTTTCACCCCGAAGAGGAAGGGAGCAGCAAAGACGCCGAGGGCAAAAAGGTCAAGGCCGACAAAGCAGATGTCGAGAAGTTCCGAAAAGGCTTGACGGCGCTGGGAGACGTCTACATCAATGATGCTTTCGGCACGGCCCACCGCGCCCACAGCTCCATGGTCGGCGTGGACCTGCCCCAAAAGGCCTCGGGCTTCTTGATGAAGAAAGAGCTCGACTATTTCGCACAAGCGCTCGAAAACCCCAAGAGACCGTTCCTGGCCATCCTCGGCGGCGCCAAGGTGTCGGACAAGATCCAATTGATCGACAACCTGCTCGGCAAGGTCGACAGCTTGATCATCTGCGGCGGCATGGCCTTCACGTTCAAGAAGACACTGGAAAACGTCAAGATTGGCAACAGCTTGTTCGACCAGCCCGGCAGCGAGAAATGCGCCGAGTTGGTGGAGAAGGCCAAGAAGAACAATGTCAAGATTGTCCTGCCTGTCGATTATATCACGGCCGACAAGTTCGACAAGGACGCCCAGACAGGCACGGCCACCGACGCCGAAGGCATCCCCGACGGTTGGATGGGCCTGGACTGCGGCGAAGAGAGCATCAAGCTCTACAAGCAGGCCATCGATGAGGCGCAGACCATCCTGTGGAATGGCCCGCCCGGCGTCTTTGAATTTGACAAATTCGCCACGGGCACCAAGGAGACGTTGGATGCGGCCGTGGAAGCGGCTCAGAAAGGCAAGATTGTTATCATTGGGGGCGGCGATACCGCGACCGTAGCTGCGAAGTACGGTGTAGAGGACAAGTTGAGCCACGTTTCCACCGGTGGCGGTGCCAGCTTGGAGCTGCTGGAAGGCAAGGCTCTGCCCGGCGTGGTCGCGCTGTCGAGTAAGTAGATGACGTCCACGTACACGGCAGGAAGCCATGGTTGATCCAAGACGAAGCCAGCAGCAGTTCGGCGAGGGCAAGCCCGTGACTAGCCAAAGGGATCAAGTGCTGTGTATCATAGGTCTCTTTCTCTCTTCCCACGAGATGAATCCACATCTGGTAGATGAAATATCCCTGGTAGCACACCGCGTCGTCTTCACTCGTTTCCAGAACGCCGCCAGAACGCCGCCAGAACGCCGCACAGTGTGTGATGGCGGTGGCCCTGTGTTGTCCCTCCATTAAGGGCCTTACTTGCTGCCTTCAACTTTCTTTAACTCTTCCCTACAACACGTCTTAGCAAGGTGTCATATTCATGGCCGGTCCGAGTCCGCCTACCGAAGCTGCTTGCTAAAATCTTCGTTCTCGTCGTCATCGTCCCAGCTCTCCTCCCACAGGTGCGTCGTGCCACCCGGTACTTCGGTATCTTCCTGCGACCAGTCTGCAGATGCCCATCAGTCTCAGTTTCTCACTGTCTCACGAGGGTATGAGAGGGCGAGGTCTGGCGAGAGGGCGAGGTCTGGCAAGAGGTCTCCACATACCTTCCACAGGGAAATCTTCAAACTCATCGTCTTCCTCTAACAAAGCCGGAGTTGGATTTGACGCCGTCTTTGCTGTCTGCGACGGATCCGGCTCGTTCTTCGGCGCAGGTTGCATTTTTGCCGTGGGTGCGTTGGAGGAACCTGACGATGACATGGTGGTTGTTGTGGTGGTTGGTGGCCGGAGGAGAGAACCTCGTGTAAGTTGAGCAGTGGTCGTGGGAAAGGAGGTATAACCTATCGCCCAGGACCGATAACCGATTTCGGAAGTTTGCTACAAATGAACAGGTTCGTCAAGCTCAACTTCAGCTGCTTTCGATGTGCACAAAGTCGGTTAAAAATGCGGCCTTAGGCCCGGCTCAGGCGTCCCTGCAGGTACGCATCGCGACTCGGACTCAAAGTTCCATTTCGTTTCATAAGTCCGAACCCCAGCCAGCTGGGAGCTTCTTTATTATCTCACCCTCCTCCAGTCTTTCTCTGTCTTTCTCTCGTAGTCTCCTTGCACCAGACCTACACTGTTTTCATTAGGGAACACGTTTCATTATTCAGTTTCGGAAAATACGGGCTGGTTCGCCCCATCAGTTGCCGCGTCGTGGTATCACCATAATACCGCTCATTCTTCAGGAATTTCACCTCACGGACCTTCTTCAACAAAATGTATAGAGTGGGTCGCTGGCTGGATCGAGGCCGGACCAACGCCAACGCGTCGACCCAGAGCTTAGATTCCTTGACCGAGTCTCAAAACTTGGAGACTGCCCTCCGAGCAGTGGAATTAATCATAGATGACGACATCGAAGGAGCTGAGAGAGGCCTTGGAGATGGCCATTCGGCCTTCCATAAACTCGGCCGAGGGACACTTTCTTTCATAAGAGCGACACTCGGCTTCGAGCAGGAGGTGATGAAAGAAGCATCAGAGCAGCTTTATGAGGCCGAAAGCAGCGCCTCGGCCAGCTACGCGAGAGCGCAGCATGATGCTCGGGCATACGTCTCCAAGATCTATGGCAAGGGCTCAGAGTTTGCGCTGTGTCAAGCGCAGGCGCAGATCATGTCGGCCGTGGTCGGAGTGCTGAATGAGAGCTTGACCGAGTCGATCAAAGGCTTTTACAAGCTCAGAAAATCCTACATCACGCTGAACGGTCTCGTGCAGATGGAGATCGATTTCATGAAAAGTCGAGAAATTCAAAGCCTGGCAGCATCCAGCAATCCATCTTCATATAGCTTGCCATCAGCACCTTCGATCGAATCAAACACATCGACCGTCACCACACCCGAAGCTGTCTCACGGAAGAATAAGGCGGAGCATCCTGGAGGGAACCCGCTGTCTGCAGCAGAAGCCAGAGATGTGACGTCGCGGGTTGATGACCAACTGGACGAGTTGCACCAAGCAGATGACATTCAGGAGAAGACGCTGATCACAGAAGACGATCCTGGCCGTCTAGAGGTTCAGGCAGAGGATCTGCCCGCCATGGACGTGGAAGTCGACCGTGTGGACATCGAAGCGGACGAGACGGCGGGCCTCGATGTGAACGTCGGCCGTCTCGCCATCGCCGATGTGCCCAAGCCAGAGCACACGAAAGGCTTCATGAAGCCACCGCCATCGACGACGCTCGGCGTGCTCAACGAAGATGCGGATTCCGAGGTATTTTCCAGCCCGTTGGATGTGTTCATCCATTCTGGCACCAACCTCATGTCCGGGGTATTGTCACTCATGATCTCAGTCATCCCTCCTGCCTTCGGCCGGTTGCTGTTCATTGTTGGTTTCCGTGGGGACCGGGAGCGCGGGATTCGCATGCTCTGGCAGGCGAGCAAATTTTCCAACCTCAACGGAGGCATGGCCGGCCTGGTGTTGTTCGGCTGGTACAATGGCCTGGTCGCATTCTGCGATATTATCATGGACTCGGACCCCAACAACCCAGACGATGTCGAAGGCTATCCGGCGTCCAAGCTGGAAGCGCTCCTGGCAGAAATGCGACGCCGGTATCCGAAAAGTCACCTCTGGCTGATCGAGGAATCACGGATGACGGCCGCTCGTCGAGATCTCGACGCCGCCATCGAGTTGCTTTCGCGACCGAGCAAAAGCCAGCTGAAGCAGCTGGAGGCCATGCACATGTTCGAGAGGAGCCTGGATGCCATGTATACTCATCGGTACCAGTTATGCGCCGACTCCTTTCTCGCCTGCGTGGAACTCAATGCATGGTCACAAGCGCTGTACTATTACATTGCTGGATCCGCACACGTCGACGCGTACCGCCAGACCGCCTCGTCCGACCCCGAACAATCTCAGAGGCACAAGAAGTGGGCGGAAGGGTATTTCAAGACAGCACCAAGCAAGGTCGGGAAGAAGAAAATGCTCGGCCGACAACTGCCCTTTGAGATATTTGTCGTGCGGAAACTTGCCAAATGGGAAGAACGTGCGAGCAAAAGGAAATGTTCATTCGTCGACGCCGTCGGAGTGTCTCCCCTCGAAGAGATGATCTATCTCTGGAACGGCTTCAAGAAGATGAACCAAGCACAGTTGGAGGACTCGCTGACCAATCTGGCCTGGTCCGAGTCACAGCCTCAGTGGGCGGACGAGGATCTGGACGAGCAGGCCATCCTCGCTCTCCTGCGCGCCGTCGTCCTGCGCAACTTGCGCCGGCATGACGAATCGAAAGAGATTCTGCGGACCAAGATTTTCAGCCACCATCACCATGTGTTCAAAGGCCATCACCGGGACGACTGGGCCGCTCCTGCGGCACATTATGAGATGGCGGTCAACCTGTGGATGCAGCGCGTGGGATATGTTCAACAGCATGGCTCCACCTTGGTGAGGGATGAGCGCGAGCAGCCCCCTCCCAGTGACTTGGAACACGACGCCGAACTGGTGCACGAGTGCAAGCAGTACATTGAAAAGGCGAAGAACTGGGAGAAATACGAGCTAGATGCAAGAATTGGCATGAAGATCACCGCCGCTTACAATGCGATCTTGCGATGGGAGAAGAAGAATTCCTCCGCCGGTCGATGATCGTGTGAAAACGTCCGCCGTATGGGAGCGCAGAGGTGACGGCCGCTTCCCGAAATTGCTTCGCTGCGTTCGGCGTGGGAAGATTATGAATCAGCCGGTGTGCGACCCAGCTTCCGGCTCAGAAAATGCGTGTCCGGCAATGGAGTGTCATAATAGGCGTCCATGTCTTCAAACCCCAAGGATCGATACAGTCGAATCGCGGCGGCCATGCTCGAGAGCGTGTCCAGTCGTATTTCGCCATACCCCAGCTTCTCAGCAGAGTGGATGATGGCCATCGCCAGGGCTCTACCGACGCCGGTGCCACGGCCCGCCGGCGCCACATACAGACGCTTCATCTCACACAAGGCTGGGGTCGACAGTGGACGAAGACCGACACATCCAATGGCGGCGCCCATCGAGTTGCGTGCCAGAAGCAATTCTCCCTCTGGAGGAGAGTATTTTCCAGGCATCTCTGCCATTTCGACGGCGAAATTTTGGAAACTGAGATCGAATCCCAGTGATGCGGCATATTCCTTGAATAAAGCTATGGTATCTGCTAAGTCTGTTGAATTCCTCACCGGCGTTATGGAGAAAAAAGCACACGCCGTCATTCTGGCAACGTGGAGACGGACTAGTCGGTGCCTCTGGAGAATAGTGATGAGTTCTCCAAGCGAACATGAGCACTAGATAGAGTAGATAAAACATGGGATAGATCACACAGATCTGAACGACATCTTCTCACTCCAGCTCGTTGGTGAAATGAGTCACGATGGCCGTAGGGCGCGGGTGCCATTTTCGACCGGAGACTAATGATTTTCTGCGCCCCACAGGCTCCATCCGTCTGATGATGGTGTTTGTCTCTTCTCCTAGAGAGCGAGTGGTGGTGGTGATTGAGGCATTATTTGTCCCTGCAGTTCCAGCTCTGAAAAAACTTGATGCCTTCACGTGCCTGCTCAGGTGCTGGACGAACTACTTGGCTCTGGTGCGATCTGCAATTCTGCGGTATAAGCCCACGTCAGACTATCTGCAGCGCTGTGGCAGGGGTGGGGGGTGGGAAGAAGGCAGGGAAGTGGAATGAGCGGGGTCGTATTTGTTCTGGTGATTTGCGTCCAGTAGGCTGACAAGACGAGCTGAAGAAATTCTTTTCCGCCGCCATGACTTACAGCTACAGGTAATAAACTCGTAAAGCCGCAGCGAACCACGTTGCTTCTGGCGGGGCGTCCCAGGTCCAGACCGCATCGTTACCTGTGGAACTGGACCTGCGACATCGGATGGTGTGGCGACTGTGGCGGGCGGCCCCAAGCACAAACTGAACAGGCCTGCCTGAGAAGGGAGTGAGTAACCTCATTGCCCGGTCGTTGCTCGTGTTGACGATCTTTTGGATCTGGCAAAGAGCTTTTTGCGGGTTAATTAGATCGAGGACAAGCGCTGTATCACAGCTAATGATTTGCTGGATGGGCTGGTCAAGAATCTAGAGTTTACTTATCGAGCCAATGGTCCGGCGCACCGACTCTCTTATCGGAGCTCGGCCATCAATACCTCAAATTTTTGCTCCTGTGTCAAGTCGTCGACGTCAGCGGCCTGTATGATTGCCTACCCCTCGTGCCCTGCCGTGCAGATCGATCTGGCTGGCGGCTGGCAGCGACGGGCTTTGCTTGACTTAGCTGAAGGAGCCTTTCTCAGAGGAGCTCCACGTGCAGATGTCGGCCTGACCCATGTCATGATTGAGTGGGTATCAGTGAGCTGTTGGCTTGCTCAGCGGAGAGCATAAGGCGTCAGAAGCAACATAGTTCCCTTCCGACAACCGCAGCGGGTTTTCCCACGCCTCCTCTTGACCAGCGCTCTCTGTCCTTTCTTTTTCTTTTTCTTTTACCCGCCGTCATCTTGCCTGACCATATATCCTCTCGTCGTGCTCGGGTCTGTGTGTGTTTCTCGCAGCAGACCTACATTGTGGTAGTCGTTGAGAATCAATTGCGCCACTGCTTCCTCCCGACCTCTCTCACAAATGGCCAACCTACCGTCGGAGCCCGAGTTCGAGCAAGCTTATAAAGAGCTTGTTTCGACGCTCGAGAACTCGACGCTGTTTGAGAAGAACCCCGAATACAGAAAGGCACTCAAAGTCGCGTCGATCCCAGAGCGCATCATCCAATTCCGGGTGACGTGGGAGGATGACCAGGGTGAAGTCCAGGTCAACCGTGGCTACCGTGTGCAATTTAATTCTGCCCTGGGTCCCTACAAAGGCGGCCTGAGATTCCACCCGTCGGTCAATCTGTCCATCCTGAAGTTCTTGGGCTTCGAGCAGATCTTCAAAAATGCGCTCACCGGCTTGAACATGGGCGGTGGAAAAGGCGGGGCAGATTTCGACCCCAAGGGCAAGTCGGACAACGAGATCCGGAAATTTTGTGTGGCGTTCATGACCGAGCTGTCAAAGCATATTGGAGCCGACACGGACGTGCCTGGTGAGGATGAAGCCCACCCTCCAGGCAAAAAGAGTCGCTGTCGCGTGACTAACTAAAATCTAGCCGGCGATATCGGCGTGTCTGGCCGTGAAATCGGCTGGCTCTTTGGACAATACAAGAAGCAGACCAAGTTGTGGGAAGGAGTTCTGACGGGGAAAGGAGGTAAGAATATGATGGCCTCCTCAGTTCTCCGTCTGAGCCTCGTTCTCACGCCGTGTAGGAAGCTGGGGCGGGTCTCTGATCAGACCAGAAGCAACGGGATATGGCGTTGTCTACGTAAGGATGACCGCGAGCGGCCTCGGGCACCATCACGGGTTGCTGACCAACATTACCAGTACATCGAACATATGATCAATTACGCCACTGGCGGCAAGGAGTCCTTCGCGGGCAAGAAGGTCGTCATCTCCGGCTCGGGCAATGTCGCACAGTATGCGGCCCTCAAGGCGATCGACCTCGGCGCGACCGTCCTGTCCCTGAGCGACAGCAAAGGCGCCATTATTGCGACGACAGAGCAAGGCATCGACTCGGCGTTGATCGACACCGTCGCCAAGATCAAGGTCGAACGCAAGGCTCTGGCCGACATTGCCACCACAGCCGAGTTCAAGAGCAAGGTGAAATACGTTGACGGGGCCCGGCCATGGCTCCACGCAGGCCAGGTCGACATTGCCATTCCCGGCGCCACGCAGAACGAAGTATCGCTCGAGGAAGCCGAAGGACTGATCAAGGCGGGCTGCAAGTTCATCGCCGAAGGCAGTAACATGGGCTGCACGCAAGATGCGATTGACGTGTTTGAAAAGCACCGGAAGACGAACAAGGAGAAGGCCATCTGGTATGCGCCGGGCAAGGCGGCCAACGCCGGTGGTGTCGCCGTCTCGGGCCTGGAAATGGCACAGAACTCGGCTCGGATCAAGTGGACGGCGGAAGAGGTGGACAGCAGGTTGAAGCTGATCATGAAGGACTGCTTCGAGAACGGGCTCCAGACGGCGAAGACCTATGTCACCCCGGCTGAGGGCGAATTTCCCAGCTTGGTCGCGGGCAGCAATATCGCCGGGTTCAGCAAGGTCGCTGCGGCCATGAAGGACCAGGGCGACTGGTGGTAGATGTGATTGGAGCGATAGGTGAATGCGCCTGACCGAAGGAGGATCATGGCTGAGATAGAGCTTTACTGATGATACAATGAGATGACTGGTCAACCTGGAGGAGAGGCATGCAGAGAAATACTGCCAGTAGGCTTGGCGTGAAGGCCAGGCGCGTCTGCGTGTCCGTTAGTTTTGGTTGTCCATACTGGCATCCGTGCTCGACAGCACCTGGCCCTCAGTTGGCTTTGGCAATCCAAAGTCTGTGATTGAATGCCAAATGGGACCCGAAACCCGACGACAGTCATGCTCAACCTTTACACCGAGACCGCTTTCCACGTGAACGCGCCGACGCCTGGCTCCCTGCTTGAATTCCAGATTCCCAGGAAGAATGGGTCGTATAACAAGCCACCCCAGACCAGGTTGCAACGTGACGACGAGGCGAGGCGGCACTGCCGATCGGAGCAGACCTTTGTGAAAGAGTATCTGGCTTCGCAAAGTTCGATCTATTTCAGACAGGCCAAAACATATCCACGGACATTCCTGTGGAGAGTGGTGTCCGACGACAGAGTATTGCAGGTACAATGCGCCGATGTGGCCAGAAGTGAAACGAATCTGAAGGAGGCATATCTTACATTGAGTTTCGCCTTTCAGGATCAGATCATACCTCGAGGAGTGGCGTGGGCAGACCTGGACAGTCGAGATGAGCTTCACGTGTTTGTGTGCACGAGCAGGAACGAGATCTTCCACCTGCGCCTCCCGACAAGTGCCTTTGGCGACCGAGACGCGCTGGGACAAGATGTCCCTCGATGGTGCAAACCGCTCGATATTTCCTCTCTGACGATTGACGTCGCCCATCACATCTATGCGAGCACGCCGCAAGAATTCTTCATTTCCTTTGTCAGTGGGAGGATTCAACGGTTGACACGGAGGTCAAAGGATGAGCATTGGACGCAAGAAAACTACGACGACAAGACCTGGGGGGCGTCGCTGCGCGGAATCGTCGGCCGGCGTGGTCTGCACACGATCGAGTATGGATCGTCCCAGCTCGACTCGAGAACAGTGCAGGCTATGGTGGCCACCCCGGACGGCCATCACCTGTTCACCATCTGCTTAAACCATACGCTGAGAGTCTGGCATCTCCCCTCGGGGAAGCTGGTCTCGACGAAGGATTTACTCGACGCGCCTCGCGATCCGGACGATCGAACGCAACTCAATCCGGCCGAGGATGCCCTGCTCCAGTGTTTTACCCTCCCACTCCACCGACATCCCCTCCTCCTGTCTTACTCTCCCCACGAGGGCGGGCAATTCAAGTTTTGGGACGTTCGGGGCGGGTTGACCGAACCCCTGGTAGTTGAAGACAAATATCCCGGTGTCACACTCAGTCCGCCGGATCCAGACCCGACCGGCAACACGGTGTGGTCGTTGACCGGCTTCAAGCTCCGTCCCGGCGATGATTTCAGACCGGCGCAGCTGTGGGCTCTGTGGCGAAACAACAACTACCATCAGCTGTACACCATTCAATTCGAGTTCAACAACATCGCGAGTGCCTGGAAGTCGGGCTGGGTCATGTGCGCGCCCACGTCTTCTTCCCGAAGCCTGCCTCCGGACCTGGTCAAAGGCGATTCCGAGGACCCGACTTCCAAATGGCTTGATTTCCTCTTCTTCCCCGGCCGATATCCTGCCGCCGTGTTGGAGACTGCACTGTCGATTTTCGAGGACGCCACTTCCGCTCCCTTGCCGTCCTCGCAGAAGGCGACCTCTTTGAGACAGCGGATGTGCACCGTCGTGGCCGCCAATGCCTCGCTTCGGAAGTATGAGGATTCTGACATGGATTATGACCGATTCATCGCCGACACCGATCATCAATGGCGGAATATGTACCGGATAGCGGAAAACGTGAATGACGCGAGACAGGCTCCTCTGGCACTGGCATATGATGGTTTCAGTGAGATGGCATGGATCACGATGGCGGGCAAGTGTTGTGCCATCCGAGAATGCAGCATGGTCGAATTGATCCAACATAACAAGGCCGATGACCTGGGAGATCTGGAAGAAACCACCGCCCGCCTGTGGCCTCATCGGAAAGTCAGTGCGAAAGGAGAGACGGCCTTCCCAAACATGTCGATATTGGTGTCAGCAGCCAGGACCTTCTGCGAGTCCTTTTCTGCCGAGCTGTCGAGAGATCTCCTTCTGGCCATTGAGGACGAAATATATACCGATCTGGACTACCTGGGCCAAGATCGAGTTGCCGAACTTTTCGACCAGGTCAATTTCCATAACGCCGTGTCCAACGACTCTTTTTACCGCCTGGAAAAAGATCTCGGCCCACTGGGGGGCTGGCCGGGGCTGGATAACGACGTTTTCCTGGCTCTGCTGGACACTCTGGTGAATAACACAAAGAGGGCCAAGAGCTCGCTACGGACGACAATATTCGCATCCGAGTTGTTCGCCATGGGCATGCGGGACTGCATTTCATCGACGAGACAACTGCTCCTGGATATGCTGGCCCTGATAATCTTCGTTGAAGGTGAAGAGGATGCCCACACAGCCAATTTGGACGCCGCCGAGCTTTTCTTTCAAATTGTCCAGATCCTGAAGCTGTATGACCGGAATCTGTGGCTGGCAACTCACTCCCGACTGGTGCCGATCGAGGTGCTGGGACCCGACTCGCGTCCCAATGTGACGCGCGAGAAAGACGCTGTCTCGGCCGAGAATGGACGGGTGGTCACGATCTTGGAGGATGCACTCAGCAAAGCTGTTCGACCCCAGCCCGCGGTGGAAAAGCCGCTCCTCTACCTCATCACCGACCAACTAGCAGAGATTCAAGACTGGGCCGCCGGAAAGGATGCCATTGATCCGGATGACGGCGCCGTCTATCTCCAGTGCGATCTGATCACCCAAGGCGATGTTGAATTGGCCGCCGATTTTTTGCGCTTTCAGCCATCAACATCGTGGTCGATGTATGTCAAGGCCCGACTCTTCCTTGCCAAGGAAGAGTACGACATCGCTGTGCAGTATTTCCGGAAGGCTGCGTACGGCCTCGCTTGTGGGAAAGCCATGGGAGATCTGACTGAATTGTCTGCCGGATTGTTGTCGATATTAGACGTCGAGTGCTTCAACAATGGCCTGCCCAGATATTTGCAGCATATCTCGACCCTGTTCGAGGCACATCAGGCGTACGCTCATGCTGCCCACTTTGCTCGCCTGATCCTGCAAGCGCTTGTCCCAGGTCATAAGGATCCGCTCCCGAACTTCCGCACCGACGTGCTCTCCCGTTTATTCACTGCCGAACTCAAGCAATTACGGTTTGACGAAGCTTACGATGCGCTGGTGCAGTTGCCTGATCAAGCTCTGCAAAGATCCTTGGTCGTCGCGCTCGTCAACGCCGTCCTCAACTCCAAGACCTCATTCCCTGGGTCGCAAAGCGCGGTCGAGATATTGCAACGCCTTCCGTGGACGATGCATCCGCACCTCGCACGGCACCTGGACCACCACCTCTCGTCGCTGGCCAAGAAGCAGACGACTGTGGCCGTCGTCGCAACGGACGGCAGCGGCGGCACGGATTACTTGGCCATGGTGCACGCCATGCGGGTGGCGAACGGAGACTACCGCGGCGCTGTGGCCGTATTGTTTGACCGGTTACGTCTGGTTCAGCGCAATGGAAGAGCGAGGCAGGACCCGCAGGCTACGGCGCTACGACAGGTTCTGCTCAGCCTGATCAATGTCATGGCGTGCGTGAAGCCCGAGGAGGCGTATGTGATTGTCGACGCGGAGGAGCAACGACAGCGAGACCGGCCTCGCGATCACCTGAATCACGACGACAGCAAAGGCGACGAAGGCGACACCGGAAGGGGAGTCGGAGGAGGGGGAATTCAGAGGAGAAAGAGACGAAGAATCATCGTGACTTTGGACGACTTGAGAAAAGAGTATGCGAATGTGCTCGATCGTTGTGCCAGGATCGAGAGGGGTGACTTCGATTTCGATCTGGACTCTGATGGCGATGAAGACAGTGACACTCCAGGGGACGAGATGGAGCATTCGCGTTTGAACATGAATGTCAACGGGATGCTTTCAAGCCGGAGGCAGGATGCCACCGCCGGCACGAGCAGGAGTGACGTTGCCGGTGGTGGTGACGGAAGTGCAATGGAGTTCTAATTTATGATCCACTGCCGGCAGCGGGCCTGACGCGCTTCCCTGGACGGGTGCTTTGCGGTATGTTGGACCAAGTTGCTGTGGACCTACAATGCAGGAGAAATAACAGTCCTCCTTGCGAGCGCAGAGCACCTTCAGTCAAGTCAAGCTCGACCTTTCCGAACATTTGTTCATCAAAAGGCAATCGACCCAGCACAACTACCAACCCATCGGCATCGAAGAGATCGTAATACATCCATCCTCAATCCCCACAACATCTGCGGCACTCGATGCCAGCTTCGGATTCTCTCTTCAAGGCAGATCCTATGTTGTGCTCGCTTGTCTCAGCGAGGCGGTGGATCTCCAAGCGTGGACGAAGTGACGCCGGCGCTGGTCCACAGACAGATCATGGTCACTGCGCTTGCATATTGACATGATGGCCTACATTATTGCTGAAGATGTTTGCCTGCATTCCAGACCGAAGACAGCAGAGACCTGACACTACAGCCACAGCTTAACCGGAAGCTTAGCAAGCTTAGCATTCTTAGCATTCTTAGCATTAGTCCAGATTGGCATACTGACAAGTGAAGCAAGACAAGGTTTGGCTTCCACTTTGGATGCGGCAAGAAGCATGACATGAGGCTATGAGATCTCAATTTATGTATCCCGCAGTTCTAGAATATTTCATACGTGGTTGGGCTTCTGGCTCTGGCATGCCGAAAAGAGGAATTGTGTGCCAAGGACCACAGGCGAGCTGATCTGCTCTTCTTCGGAGATCGGGTCAACCCCAGCTGGAGCTGAAGAGATGATTGTTATCGGGCTCGCACCTGCTTGCGTGTCGCTTTTGAGTGGGCTGGCCTTGCCAGCCAGAAACCTGCTGGATTCCAGCCTTGCTGCCACTTACATATACCGCTGGTGCTCCAGTGTCGCGCTCTTCCATCCACCATATAATTGACCCTAACTGGCCGCTGACCTCGGTTGACTTGTTTTTTTCAGACGCAAGAATACTCACAGCACAAGTACATACACAGAATATGACAGAATCAGATTGCGAAGACATCCCACCCACACGCAGACAGCGCATCTCCGAGTCCACGCCTCTTCTGGCCTCAGATCGCAGGAACCTCTCGTCCCTCCGGCAGAGCCGCGACTTCATCGCCCGGCACATAGCCAAGGTTCACGGCGAAGGCTCGTGGATTTGGAACTTCCGGGAGGGATTGCAGCAGTTCTTGTCCAGCAAATGGGGCCACTACCTCGTCATCTTCCTTGTCGCTGCCGACATCTCGGGCATCTTTGCTGACTTCCTCGTCTCCCTCCATATCTGTGAGCATGGCGGCGAGCCGGGCTTCAATCGCGAGCTCTGGGAGACGGCCAATGAGACGCTCGACTACCTTAGTCTGGCTTTCTCCTGCCTGTTCATGGTTGAATTGCTCGCCAGCATTTACGCATTCGGGTTTCGGTAGGTCTTGACGACATTCCTCTCCCTCCCGTGGCTCCATCTGTCTAACAGGTCCTGGGCAGATTCTTCAACTCCAAGTTCCACATCTTCGATGCCACCGTCATTGTCGCCGGCTTCATCGTCGATGTCGTCCTGCGAGGTCCCATCGAAGAAGCCGGCTCGCTGATCGTCGCTGGTCGACTCTGGCGCGTCTTTAAGATCATCGAGGAATTTAGCTCGGGTGCAGAGGACCAGCTTGAAGAGCTGCACGAGAAGATCGAGCACCTAGAGAGCGAGAAAGAGAGCATTGCCAGGGAGAATGAAGAGCTCAGGCGAAGGATCGAAAGTCAGATCCAGAGTTGATCCCACTAAAGCAGGAACCCAACCGGAACCGGATGGTTTGGAGATGACGGCGGAGACACAGGGCATGAGAATCAAGTAACAGCTGGCGGTAACGATAATTGGATTCCGTTCTGAGGCGCTCTCGACGTGGCAGTGTCCGCTACAACCAGTCATCGTATCACAAACAATGGATTGCCATGCCACGGAGACACCTCTCATCTCCTCGCTTGGTCGCATTCCTCCAGAAACCGATATATCCCTTCCAACCCTTCGTATCTGCTGGCATGGCTGGGAGGCGCCCGTGCCGATGTCCATCCCACGTCCCGGTGACACGGCTCAAAATACATGGCTGCATCCCCTGGGACGTCGCTCGTGTGCAAGCTCGAGTAGCCGGACGGTGCCCATGGATTCTCCACCATTATTTCATCGATGCGTTCAAATCCATGCTCGTGACTTGTGACCGAACGATGGGAGTAGCCGCGCGACGGAGATGAGGGCAAGAGCATTCCCTCCCAGTCCAGGCGGTCCTGCTGCAGGCGGCGACATTTCTTCACAGGGCGGCCGGCAGCGGCGGCGGCTTCATCGTCGGCCAGTTGGCTGGGTGTCCTGCTGGGGGCAAAGGGAAAGAGCAGGGCCATGTCGGTGCCGTTCTGCACGTCGAAACCCTCGTCCTGCCCGACGATGCCACGGCGGATATTCAGCTCGCGACAGAGAGCCTCCACAGTGTCGGCGTCGCAGCCGGGAAAGCGAACGCGTAGCGTGGTGCTGTTGGGGAGGGAGAGGGGCAAGTCACCCAAGACGGCCAAGTGTTTGAGATCGTTCATGATGGCGGCCAGGTCTTTGAGGGCACGGGCAAAGTCAACGGCAAGGTTGGTCATGACGACGCTGTTGTTGAGTGAAGGCGCTGCCACGGACTCGGTCTCGGAGTCACAGGTGGGTGCCGTGACTGGGCGTGGGACATTGCTCAGAGGTCCGATGGCGGTGATGGTCGGTGAGACCTTGAAATCGATGTACGAACCCGCGGCATCGGCTGGCGACATGTCCATTCTATGTCTTGCGTCCTCTTGCAACGCCGAAACGGCACGGAATCGCTTCTCGCCCGTGCGCGGATTCGCTCCGTCAAATCGTGCCTTTTGACCCGAGAGCCAGAATGCTCGTACGGCTTGTGATACATTGCTCACCACCTGGGCCGGCGCCGCGGGAGAGTGTGAAAAGTATCGAGCACCGCCAATTCGTCCGCTCCCGGTGCCGTACCCGCCAGCGGACCGGCAAAGGGCGCCGCCGGTCAAGTTGGGCCGGAGAGTAGAGGCAAAGGGAGTCCTGCCTGTCCACCGGCCCAAGGCCGCCGCGGTTCGGGAGGAAGCATAAGAGGTGCGGGCTGGTCGAGCATTGAGACGTGAGTGAGAGGAGAAGTGCCGGGTCGTTTGCCTGGTGCTGTTCCAGCGGCTTTGGCTTTGGCGAATGGCAGCAATCCGATGGATGGGTTGTTGGGTTGAGACGCGAGCATACGCAGGCTGTGTTTCGGCTTCCGCGGGTTTGGCTGCCTGGGGCAGTTTGTCACGGAGGAATCGCACCGTTTTCTCGGCCGCGAACCGGATCAGCCTCATGGCCTTTGGGACCAGGAGGTGACCCCCAGAGGTCGCCATGATGATTATCCACCAGGCGAGAAGCAGAGGGAGTCAGATGGGAAAGAGAGTCAAGTGGAACTAGGCAATGATTAAGAGCGAGTTGCCACCTCCACACACCACTGCTTGGCGACGCCATTTCCTTGGCCATCAACCACCGCCAGAATATTGAGGTTGACAGGATCAAAGAAACAAATCCGTCTCTGTCCAATTTGAAGGTCCTTCAATCGATTGATTGGGTTGATGCTCGATGTGGCTGCATCTTCTTGTGGCAACCGAAAGAAGTTGTGTCACGTGATCGAACTGTCTTGCCTGTCATTAGAGCTGCTCCTCTTGGACAGATATATCAACACAAATTCATTCAGATTTCCTGGGCCATCCCCCTCCCGTCCTTTGATCTGGATCCTGAATGTGCTATGACTTGGACTGAAGGGTATTCGGCTTAGTCTCCAGCTTGTCGCTAGATTCGCTTGCCTCACTGGCAAAGACCATCTGACAAGCATAAAAGATGGACGTATGTCTGTCCAGATTGAGACAATCCTGCATGGCGTGGCGATTAACACGTCCCAGGTTTTCTATACATACACCTTCGGTACAGCAGGATGGTTGGGCCTCCAAGCGGTGCCACTGGTCATCATGCCAAAGTTGGTCATTGCAATGTTGGCCAATGAAGGTCACCGCGCGACCGGTAGGAAATATGGTTGGGATACCATTCTAACTGACTGACTGACTGACCTCACATCATCACGTCTGCAGACATCGAAATCTACTTTAGCCGCTCCCTCGGCTTTTCGCTGATCCTCATCGCCATGATCGTCATGTTCTTCACTGGCTCGATCCCGCTGTCGTCGAGTATTGCCGAGCCGGTATCTCTGGAGGACAACGATCCCAAGGCACCATACGCCGTCCCGATTGTCCGCATCACGGCCGTGTTTCACAGCCTCAGTGGGGTATATTGTTATATGAGGTATGTCCATGTCGCACACGTCGCCTATATTTTGGGGACCGTGGGCTATGGCATTATGGCCGCCATTGGCTTGTGGTGTGTGTTGTTCGCCACGAGCGAGGGAAAGCTCTCAAAGCGGACGGGGGCTGATAAGCGGATGGCTGGATTTCCTTTCCAAAATACGAATGCGTACAACAAAAAAAGGGATAAGAAGATGATATAAATGATCACACGGACCACCAAGCACACCACTAGGATGAAAGGCTCGGATAGCTCGATTCGCATTCATGTATGCACTATCCGCAGAAAGGAGACTCTCAAAAGCTCTCTGAACTCTGACGATCATGACGATCTCTTGCCACGTTGCTGATGCCATTTCATGCTGTATGTTTTGCATGCCCACAACCAATACCCACCATGTCGTTTCCCTTTCTTGTTTTGCCGAAAACTAATAAGTGCTGGGCCACCTTCTACTCCATGAATGCACGACTTTTGCCATGAAATTTCGGACACGGCATGTGCGTCACAAGAGCTTCCCATCATGAATTCTGGAAAGCGTTGAATGCTTTGTAGGTGTATCCAATAAACGGTAGACTCATCTCCGCGTCCTGTTCTGGCAGCATCTGCCTCGCTTGGGCACGGTGGGCCGCGCTGTTGTCCTCTTGGGGAATTTCGTCGATGGGGAAATAGCTCACGTCGATATTCGACGTCAATTTGGGCTCAAAGGGTGCTCGGATCTTTCGCAGCTGGTCCCAGACCACACCACGGAAGAAGGGATGCTTCTTGATCGAGGAGGCGCCGTCGTGTTGACCTCCTTCCTTGCCCAGACGGTCGGCGGCGTCGCAGAGGAAGCTATCAATGTTAGGCGTGCCAACCGCGGGACTAAAGGTGAACTCACCTCCGAATCATGTTCTCGGCGTCGCGGCCCAGGACGAGTTCATCGGGGAAATACAACGACTCCCGCCAATTGACGATCTTGCGATACGTATCGTGCGTGTCCTCGGCACAAAAAGGCGGCCAGCCCACCAGACACTCAAACATGATCGCCCCCACGGACCACCAGTCGCACAGATAGGTGTAGCCCTGGCCCAGGAAGATTTCGGGGGCAATATAGTCGGGGGTGCCGACCGTCGAATAGGCCATATGGCGTCGTGACTTTCGCCAGGTGTTGACCAAGCCACGATTACTGACGGTCAGATTGATTTGCTCGTTTAATGCCATGGAGTTGCGGTTGCCCGATTTGTCATTGGCGTTGGATTTCAGAAGAGCCTGGTAGTAGGAGTTCTCGTGCTGCTTGCGACCGCCCGTGGACAGGCCAAAGTCGGTCAGCTTGATATGACCGCCGCGATCCAACAAGATGTTGTCCGGCTTGATGTCCCTGCGACGGCGGTCATGAGCAAAACATGTCCACCGCGAACGAAGAGAATACGTACCGATGCAGGAAGCCCAGTTTGTGGACGGCCTCGATGGCCATGACAATTTCAGCCATGTAAAAGCGGGTGATGTCTTCGGAGAAGATTTCGTACTTGATCAGCATCGTCATGAGGTCTCCGCCCGGAAGAAACTCCATCAGCATGTACAGGTAAGCCGAATCCTGAAAGGACGCGTGTAACTTGACGAGCCAAGGGTTGTCCTTGGAGTCTGCTAGGATGTCCCGTTCGGCCCGGACATGTGCCAGCTGATCTTTCTTGAACATCTCCGACTTGATCAACGACTTCAACGCATAGATCTTGCCGTCGCTCTTGCGCTGCACCAGCTTGACTTCGCCGAATGCCCCTTTTCCAATCACCTTGATGGTCGTGAAGTTTTGTGGGCTCTCCTTGGTGCGGATGAATCGCAGGAATCGTGCCTCCTTTTGTGCCAGGGTGTTGGTCTCTTTCTGCTTTTGCATTTCAGACACGTGGGGATCCTTCACGATGGCATCCAGCTCTTTCGCCCGCTGGTTCCGATCGCGTGCTCGCTCAATGTTTTCCTGGAAGAAGCTGTTCACCAATTGCTTGGCCGCCGTGCCCCGCTTGAGGATGTTGTCCGAGTATTTCCGTGGATTGGGCTGCTCCTCCTCTTCGGGCTTGGGCGAAGGCCTCGGCATCGGTGGTGCCAGGTGGTGGTTCTGGTAGGGGTTCTGATTTTGCCGTCCATCTCCCGCCGTCCGGGGTCGCGACGTCGCCGGAGATGGCGTACGGTTCACACCACTACGGGGCGTCGCGCTCAGATCTTGATTCGAGAACTGCTGGATGAGGCCACTGGTGCCATCGTTGTGGTGGTTGTTCGCCAGGTACGGTCTCGAGTTGAGCTGGTATGCGGGCTGAGGAGACTGAACCGAGCTTTGTTGCTGGTACTGGTACTGCTGCGCCAACGGGTTCTGTTGTGATTGCGACGGATAAGCGTTCACAAAGTAACCACTGTTCGTCGTCGTCGCGTTGGGCGAGACCAAGCCGCCAAGATATTCCTGCTGCTGGGTGCCATATATCGGCTGCGGAAATGTCGACGGAGTGGTCGGATAGACGCGTGCATTCGAGGCATCAAAGTGGTGTTGGTTATCAAATTGGAAGTTCAGGCGCAGCCGGTTCGTGTCGTGATCCATGCTCCGTCGTTTCAAGCGTTTGTCTGCAGTGATCCTGTGCGCTGCTGCCGAGGCTGACGTGTCTGGTTCAGGAGAGCACAGCGTCTGTCTGTCCGTGCCAGAATCAGAGTTGGCACAACAAGAGCCAGTGGCCGGAGATGGACTCCTGGAGTGCTACCGCTGGAGGGACCGGCACTGGTCTTATCCACCCACCCCTTGCACAGACTCAAGACGACACCTTCAGACCGCGTCTTTGGTGGTCTCTGGGATCCGGCCTGCTTCACAAGGTCAGGCTCGGCCGGCAGATGGAAAGAGAAAACAGGATGAACGGGCAGATTGGGCGTCGAGGAGAGGAACCGAAGGGTACAGAAGTCTGGAACTGGGACGAGGAGGCCGGCCTCTGTGAGAGAAAAAGGGTGCAGAGAGTGTTTAGCGCAGGTGCGGGCGGTATCGATTAGGGATTAGGGGCGAAGTCGCCGACTAAGTCAAGGAACAAGCTTAATGGCAAATTCCCCGGCCACTGGAGGCCAGTTTGCCCCCTCTAAGAGCACCGTCTCTTGCTTCTCAGGCACATCCATGCGATTGGTGCGGGCTGGCATGTGGCCGGGCTCCCCTGATTTTGGCGGTTTCTGTGAATCACAACATAGCAGCATCCTGACGGGATGTGGCCTCAGATTTGGACCCCAAAAGCCCATCAGTTGACAGCGGGATTGTCGCACTCCCAGACGTATGGCAGCGTGTCTCTGACTCCCCTTCTCTGACTCCCCTTCCCTGCCGCAAGGACACGGAGGCGAGTCCGTCTGCAAAAGCAAGTACTGCTGGCCACGTCCTCCGAAAGATGTCGTCTTGGTGGGGTCAGCCGGTGCAGCGGACCGAGGTGATCCATCAGGGACGGACTCTCGGTCCCCTGCTAGCTGCCACGCCCAGAACCATGTTTCCAGTGGCCGCATGTCATTATGATTTGCTTGGCGGATCTTCGGCTTCTGAATCTTTTTTGATCGAGCTCGGTGATCAGTGCACATGCTTCATCCCTTCGACTCTGCACCACTGTCCCCGTCTTTCCCTGGGATATCGTATGACACATAGGTGTTGTGGGAATGGCCGACGCTCCCAAGCAAGATGGATTGCCAAACGGGGCGCAATACCAGGCGCCCAAACCGGCGCCGAAACAGAACCCAGTGTTTCGAATGATGGGTAGAACAAATCTTGTGTCTCCATCGACCGAGTCTGACGATGCGTTGCAGGATTGCCCAACTTTCGCTTCAAACTGCCTTCTCGTAATTGGCTGATTTTCCTTTCCATCACGGGTTCCTTTGCCGCCGCGGTCACGTATGACAGACAACAGAAGAAAGCGGTGCAGAAGAAATGGTGTGATCTCGTCGCACACATCGCACAGCAACCTCTGCCGGTCAGTCAAATGCCGAGGAAGATTACCGTTTTCCTCTCGGCCCCCCCGGGGGATGGCATCAGGCCGTCCCGAGATTATTTCAAAGAGTATATCAAGCCGGTCCTCGTCGCGGCCGCCATGGACTACGATGTGATCGAAGGCCGGAAAGAGGGAGACATTCGCTATGGGACTGCAGAACAAATTCGTCGACTGAGAAGGAAAAAGGGCGAGCAAGGGACGACGGTGACGGAGGAGGAGATGGACGTGGAACGAGCGATCGATCTCGTTCGGGACAAAATGCACGTCCAACCGGAACCGGGACGGCGGGGAGATCTGGTCATTGGCAGACACACCTGGAAGGAATATATCAGAGGCCTCCACGAGGGTTGGCTGGGCCCTGTGGAAGAGCCGACGCCGCCATCAGCAGAACCCGAGCCCGTACCCAGCGACCCACCCACCCAGACCAAGACCGACGACTCGGAGGTGCCGTCGCCCGATCCCAATGTCGCTGGAGCGGAAAAGAAAGCCGATGACAAAGAAAAGAAATCGGTCTTCCCGCCTCCATCATATTTACCGGTTGAGGGATACTCCTCAGCGCCGTTATCGCCGCATACACCAAGCACGATGGAGCCCTCGGTTCCCATACATCAGCAACATCTCCTCGGCTTTCTCAAGACTCCGCAGAGAATATACAACTTCCTCAACCGCCGTTCTCTTGCGGATAGCATCGGCCGCGAGACCGCCGCCGTGGTCCTCGCGGCGTACAGGCCATATCGACACGATGAAAGCTTTCCGTCACCACCTCCCGCCGAAGGTCTCGATGCAGATCCTCTGGCTACCAAAGCACCAGAAAATGACGCCCTGGGCGTCCAGACGAGACAGACGTGGGAACAGCAAACGGTTCTGGAGTCTGAGGAAGCCACCTGGCACAAGTCGGTGCGAAAACCGCCCAAAGACGGCGATAAGACTGAGCGTGTCTGGCTCAATGACGTCGTGTTGGATTCCCGAATTGCTGAACGCATGCGGCGATTCGAGCTCGATCCGGCCGAAGAGGAGAGAGCAGACCGAATCGCTCGCGGAGAGGAAAAAGGCTTCGCGGTGCCGGTCCACGATCTCAGGTCCGAAAAGGTCGTCATCGACAAGTTTGATTGACATGTCTCACTTTCTCCCAAGTGGTTTCCGTCCGGTCGACTGGCAAAAGTCAGCCATAACATGGCCTGCCGGTTTATGACATACACTCCTCAGCTTTGAGTCGGCGACGAGGACCAGGATCTCCGACGTCCGGATGCATGGCCAAAAGACTGAACAACCCCCACTCTTGGTGCCAGACAAGAACAATATTGACCGGATTCAATGGGCTGAAATGCATCCTGGCAAACACGCAGGAAGTATCGTGCCATCCACGGGCGGTGTGGTCAGCTGCTGGCCTCGGATGTACCATCATGTATTACAATTCATAATCGTTGCATCTCAATTCCGACGACTCATCCTCCCCAACTCCCTTCCAAGGCTGCATTCTTGTGCTTCTTTCAAGGCTCGATCCTAATCCGCGCGTGCGTGACCCCGTCCTCGAGATAGTCACCCCATGGCTTCGTCCCATCCAGGATCTCCGTCTCTCTTTTCTTCCACTTTTGTCCGTCCTTGATCAGATAGCCGTTGTCCACCCACTTGGCTTCGGGCTCGTCCTCGTGTTTCTGTTGGTATCCGTCTTCCACAGAGAGCTGATCGACGTCCCAGTCGCCCCACTCGTCCCAGTTGTCCGAGGCTGCCGATTCGCGCACGGGATCGAGTTCGACAGACTCGTAGATGAGCCGGAACTGGGGCCGTGGCAGTTGGAAGTGCCGGGCAAGAACGGCCTTGAGGTGATAGCTGGACACGGAGAGGGGAGCGAGTCGGGTCCAACTGTGCCTCCTCGACTTGGTCCCTGGAGTCGGACGGATGTAAAAGGTCGTATGGACGAGACGGGCACCCAGGGTCCCCGGCGCGTACGTCTGGACTGGTATTGACGCCGACGCTGCGGTGGCAGACTGATGGGCGTATTGGAGGAAAATGGAGTCTCGGTCATATTTTTGACAGAGTGATTCGTAGCGTCGGTATTTCGAGCGAGCGGACTCGAGGAGATGATGCAGCGACGTCTCTCCATCGCGCTCGTGGATCATAGACGTGATGTCCTTCTCGGCCACAAAGAGGTAGTATATTTCGCCCTCTTCTCTGTCGCGAGCTGTGATGGTCGTGTAATTGAGAGACTTGAGATTCGGGATACGTGCAAGGGTCAAGTAGTATATCGAGTCGGACCGTTTGCTCGCCGCGAGTCCCAAGTCGCTCGAGGGGTGGTCATAGAGAGGATTCCTCGAAATGCGCAGGGATGTCAAGTTGGGGAAGAGGCTGGGAAGAGAGTCGATGAAGGAGAAGCTCGGGATCCGGTTCCCGGCCAGGCTGAGGGATTCCAGTTTCCCGAACGACCTCATATCCCCTGAGAAGACGGGTCCGAGTTCGGATATGAGGCAACCTTGGAGGGAAAGCACCTCCGTCTCAGGGAAGATGGAGAGAAGGTCCGGCAAGAAAGACAGGTCCTGAAATGCATTATTGTCCAGGATCAGAGTTTTGATAGACACGCCGAACTGGAGATCGTTGATTTGGTCATGCCGAAAGCAATCGAGTTCATTCTGTGACAGTGACAGCGTCTTCAAAGATGGAAACCAAACATGGTGCGAGAAGGACAGGATGTCCAGTGTCTCAGCTGGCCGAATCAGGCATTCGTTCAGATGCAGTTCTTCCACATTCCCGAAAGGACTGTGGCCATGCTCTGGAAACTGTGCCGCGAAAGAGCGGAGACGCAAGCCACTCGCTTTGAGCACTCGAAGCTTGGTGAGCGACGCACATATATCGGCCATCTCCTGCCACGTCTCGATGGGGTTCCAGCCCAGGTCCAGCTCTGTGATGTTGGGACATGTCTGACTCAACTGACGTTGCGCGTATGCCACCTCTTCCCGGGACGCATTTCTCTGTGTCATTCCCGAGACGACCAGCTCATCGACGAGAACGATTCGAAGCTCTGAAAGGACGGACTGCTGCTGTTGAATTCGCTCGAAGCCGACCTCCTCCACGACCTTGCCAGAAATCGCAATCCTCTCGCCGTCAGCATTTCCAAAAGCCCCTTTCTCCAAGGAGGCACCATATTTGAACTTGATCGCCTGCAGGAGGGTCTTGGACGGGTCTGGCTTCCGCGATGGTCTCAGAAAAGAAGCGGCGGTGGGAGACGAGGACAGGCACTTGAAGATCTGCTGTCCCTCATGCTCTCCATCATGCTTGCCGCGCTTGACGTCGTCCCATTCGACACCAAGCCATTCGCCTTTCGTCCCCTCGAGAGGCCCGCGATAGCGAACAGTACACAGTGCTCCATCGTAAGATCGTCGCTGTCCGAGATAGACTTCCATGGTAAATTGAGCGGCCTTGTCCGCCCACGGTCAAGTTTTCTCCATGGCTATGAGGTGGACATATCAAACTCTATTGGCTGACTTTAGAAATCTTGCAACGACCGGTCCAGCACTCGCAAGACAAAGTGTGTTTGCAAGGTCTAACCTGGACTCCAGATGTGGTGGCTACACAATGCCAAGAACGAGGAAATCTGCTCTTTTCGGACTTACGGTGCCGCCGCTTTGTACTCACCCTGGTGGGGTGGAGAAATCCAAGTAAGCACTCCTGACCATTATCTCAGAAACAGCTCGTCTGCCATTTCAAATCTCGACTAGCATGATTTAGATCGACTACGAGCAACTTGCCATCAAACTTGGCCTCAAAGGAAAAGCGTCAGTAAATGCCACCTGGTGTGCTGTGATGAAGAAGCTCTTCGCCGAGGGTGCCACGACGGCCATCAGGAATGCTGACGGAGCGCCGAAAACACCAAAGTTTCCTCGCAAACAGAGGCAGATCGGGATCAAAAGTCCAAGCTTCCAAGCTTTTTGACTCGCAAATCTGCCTGCAAAGACATCGACTTGATTCGTCTCTTCAACTAGCCAGGTCTCGCCCTGAAATGGAACGTACGGACATTCGGAAGGTAGCCTTGAACTGTACGTAAATCTGCATGCTTCTTTCACTCATTTAAGGGAATTTTCTGGGTGTCTGAGTGCCTGAGCCACGTTCCAAATGCACACGATTGTATTTGTTAATACCTACAGCTAAGGACACTCGTGAAGTCCACATGCTCGCCTTTGGCGATCAGCACTGATGATTTCCCATGCTAGCAATAATTGCTTAAGCCCACCTACTCGTCGGAGACGATCAGCTCTAATCAATTCATGTTGGCAATAATTGCCAAAGTCCCCAAAGTGCGCCTGCTCATCTCGGGTGATCAGCTCCGGTGGCCTCTCCATGCTTGCAACAATTGCTGATGACGAACTGCTCGTCTCAGCCGATCCTTTTTCTCGTGCGCCCGAGTCTATCGTGCAACCAACCGTATTCTTACTCGTGTCTTCATGGGTAGAATCCTTGGTGAAGCCCGATCGCGTTCGCCAAGCGATGTTTTCTCTGGGCCACAGTTCCGTTAGTCGGTTGTTCTAGCGCGGTCAACATGGCGTTGATCTCTGGCCCTAAACTATATGTGAGATATGGCGACATTAGGTGAGACTCAACACATACCATGCAATGGAGCAATGTCAGCAGCGGTAGCGGGAAAGTTTGGGATCGGAGCATTGTTCTGATATGAGTGGAGGACAGCGAGTTGGTCGTTGAACCTCAGATTGCGATTTTCAACTATCGCATTCTGGTTTTTGCGACTACACAGTCAGCTAAGTCTCAAGGCGGAACAGGGTGCCATACTCAGCCAGAATGCGGATATCCATGCGATCAAACCGGCCGTCAATCTGATCCAACCGGTTATCCACTTGCTGAAACCGCTGGTTCATGTTGTGTTCCAGAGCGTTGAGTTGTTGACCCATGTTTGCTTGATGATTGGTCATTCGTTGATCCATGTCTGTGATCATTGCTTGCAAAGCAGCAAGTTGTTGATGTATTGCCGCTAAGCCAGGATCGACGGCGGCCGGATTCTGTGCATACGCCTGGCTTTGATTCCCTAACGCAAATAGAGCATTTGCAACGACGCCGAAGTCTAACTGTGGACCTTGCTGAGCCTGGATATTCGCCGCCATATCTTCTGATTTTAGTGGTTAGTTGAATGAATTCGAGAGTCCTAGTCCCAAATGTTTGAGCTTACCTTTTGTCGTCTACGCGTTGCAAGGATGAGGATGGCAAGATGAAGATGAGGATGGCAGGATGAAGACGAGGATGGCAGGATGAAGACGAGGATGGCAAGATGAAGATGAAGATGAGGATAGCAGGATGAAGATGAAAATTGCAGGTATTTGTAGGTTCTTCGTGTGTTGTGTTGTGGTCTTGCTTGGGAAGGTTACGCGCTTCCTGCAGCGTTGTGGCCTAGGCTATACCGATTCCGGCCAGTACGTCCTTTGTGCACACCCCAGGTAGAACATGCCCACATTATTTGTCAAGGGAATTACTCTTCGCACCGGCTGGTCTTTTTATGAAGCCGCCCTCACTTCTGCTTGTGCTTCTGCTTGTGCTTCTCTATGATCAATTATTTTGTCCAGCAAATGACAACTTCAAAGTTGCAACTCTGAGCAAATACATGCATGTTGTGTGGGGGAGCAAACAGCAACGCTACGACCTTAGCCCCCCGCCTTTGACAGGCTTCAAGGCTGGCCTCGACGTTGGGAGTGAGGATGACACAACCGCAGCAGCAACCAGCCTTTGCGACTAATCCCTTCGACTTCTATCGAACCCACATCTCGGACGTCGTCGCCGGCATCACTGGCTTGAAAGCTTCCGACATTTATCCCAGAGTGCAACGCTCGGCGAAATTTGACAGAGGCGACTGCATCCTCCCGGTGCCAGCACTGCGACTCAAGAGCCAAAAACCTGACGAGGCGGCCAAGACGGTCAGCGAGCAGGAGAAGCCCGTTGTCGAGGGCTCATCACTTCAGTTTTTCTTCAAGACCACAGCTCTCGCCCAACTCGTCCTGCCAGACATCTTGCAACGAGAAGCAAAATACGGCCGCAATGACAGCCAGCAGGGTGGCAAGTCAATCCACCATTTCCACCGGTTGATTGAAGTTGATTTCCAATACCACATTTTCCGTCAATCAACCATCCGTCTACCAGTTGCCAAGTTCTTCAACTCAATCAACTGAATGGCCGGTTGAGTGGAATTGATTGATTTGCCTGGCGACTCTGAGCGGGTGCCAAGCATACAGTATTTTCCGATTGGCTTGACTTACCCGCCATTGTCACCCACCAATAGTAAACAACCTGTTCGTCTCGCGTCGCAACTGTTCTCACCATGCCTTCGCGATGCCTGAGAACCACGACGCTGCTGCCACTCCCTCACCCAGACGCAGGAGAGCAAGAGTTGGATGCTTATGCTGTGGTTTGGACACGCCTTCCTGGGTATCATCTTGCAGAGAAGAGTTGTCGCACTGTTCATAACCGAATCGAGTGGAGTTGGCGCTGGGGATTCTTGTCGTCGTCTCCACGGAAGGACTGGAGCTCTTGCTCCATCGAGTCGGGAAGCGGTCAGGAATATGTGGCATCAGAGATACAAGGACCGAGATCTCGCAGAAGTTACAGAGGAAGCAGCTATGGCCTCGCAATCCCGAAAGGATCCGCGGAAATATGATACTGACGATGACATGGACCACTATTTGCGCAACAAACTTGGCCTGAAGAACTGAATCGTCCCATAGCGACAGTGACGAACTGGAGGACTGGCTTGCCAAGATCGAATGGGCAGTATCGTAAGCAGGCCAGTGGGACAACATCAGATATGATTCAGAATGTATTCGGTCGTCTCAGTGTGCTGTGAATACAGTCTGTGACTGCCTTGCCCTGTTCTCCCAAAAAACCACCGGCGACCGCCGGCTGTCAACCAATTCATCGCAAGGCTTCTAGAGACGCAGTTGTTGTGGTCACCATCCCTCCATGCTCCCAGGTGAATTCGTCGAAATTTTGGGTATCTCATCTCCCTCCAGACTCCGTCGCTATGCTTGAAACACGGGACACCCCCGGCACACTTCCACCCTCAAATGATGATGTTCACCCCAGCTCATCAGATCAGACATCCTCGAACATGTCGTCTTCGTCCTCGTCCATTCCTGACTTCTCCATGTCCGACTCCTCTGCTTTGGGAGCGACCATGCCGGCAGGATTCATTAACTGGGCATCCTGTTGCTTGTATTCGTCCTTGAGTTCCCATTTCCCATTAAAGTCACCATGTTTCCACATAAAGGCAATCTCGTCCAGGGTCTGACGCAGGTACGCTTCTGGCTGATTGACCTTTGCTTTCAAATCTCGAAGGCCCCAGATTCGGTGCTGCTTGAAAAGCTCCAGCAGCTTGTCAATAAGGACAGATTTCTCCACACGTGCAGCGCGCGTATCTTTTTGAGCCTGTCTTCGCGCTTGGGCATTCTTATCCAGTCAGCACACCAGACACCATGGTGAAACCATGTTAGACTCACCTTCATCACGCTGGCCTTGTCGCTCATGCTCATGAACGGCATATGCTTTCTGGACGGATCTGCATCACCCCGGGCAAACACGGCCTGTGGTTTCTCTGGCACCTTGAGCAGTTCCGCCGTCTGTCGTCCCTCCATCGCGAAGAACTCGTCGTTCTTGACGGGAACGGCCTCAAACTCTTTTGCGATCACACCAGTAATGGCCGTCTGTTTTGGTATCGGCCGTCGAGCGTATGGCTGGAATCGGCCCTTGTTCTCCTTGCGCTTCAGCTCTCGTTTGTGCCTCTCATACAGGAAAGACCGTCCCTGACCCGGGTTGCCTTCTTCATCGATTTCGTCCCACGCGAAAGTCCTTGGCTTGTAGCCTGGCAAATCCTTTTCCGAGAATACCAGGGCTTGGCCGGGCCGCCGACTCTTCTGTCTGTCTGGAGGTGCGGGAAACAGGTTGTACTCTTTTGGTTGTCCTTCGAGTTGTGGAAGTCGATTCAACATGAGGCTAACCTGTAGCAAAATGAGCCTTTACTCTGGCGCGCTGTCATCAGACCGTCATACCCTGGTCGGATTCGACTCCGAACCCTCAACTCTGATGGTGCCAATTTCAATCTCGTCGTCATCGACCAGTTTCAATAAAGTCTCCCACAAAGATCGAGGGATGTGACTGAGCCATAATTGCTGCTGCGCGTTGCTGAAGTCCAGATCTCCTGCATCTTCATATACATCCTCGTCGTCCATCATGGGTGAGGGCGTGTCGTCCATCGGCTCTTGCTTGACATTCTGGTCGGGGACAGATTCTAATTTGATTCGTGGCACCCCAGAACCCTGTAGAGCGGCCATGTTGAACACGCTCTGACACTGAAGCAAGATCCGAAGGACTGTCAAGGGCTTGGTCAACGTGCCTGAGCGCGGTTGCGCTAGGCAGCCACTGGATGCCAAGGCATGGAAAAACTGCTCCGAGCTGGGGCAAATTCGCCCACTCTATAATAAGATCTCCGGGGGGGGCTGTAACAGGGAAATACAGGCACTGCTGTGCTAAGTCTTTGGACACCTTGGCAATATCCACACCACCACAATCTCTCCCTCTCATACAATTGCTCACCAAGTAATGAGTTGCTATTGCTTAATGTTGAACCGTTGTATTATTGTAGTACAATAGGTGCACTAATATACAGTGACCATTGGCTCTAGGTTCACTCTCTAATACCTGATATTCCAGCCTTGAGCATCATGGCCGTCACGGGTCCTCCCACTCATGACCGTGATTGCAGGATCAATTTTCTCAAAGCATCGCATCCAATTCCTCTACAATGGCACTAGCCAATGCGTTATCGGCTCCCTCATACATTGCTAAAGTATTGAAGGTGTGCATAATGGTGCTGTGCTATTAGCTCGATGGTTAGCAAGAGGCAATGTAGAGCAGGCTACGGAGCTGGAGGGCCGGCCGACCATACTCCAGCACGGCGCCATCTTTGCGAGCACCGAGGATTTAACCCCTTGGATGACCGAGCCGAGACCACCGCCGAAACGCAATTGGAATGCGTACATCACTCTGCTTCAAACGCCAAAGACACTCTGGACGTGATTGACGAGCCTCATGACACGAGTGTCATCAGGATGGTGCTGCTGGAGATATATTGAAATGGCTCGAGATTCGAGTCTCGCCCTCTTCTCGAGCCACCAGGCCTTGAAGGTCAGAATTTTGGCGTACCAGAAGAGCAGAAGGAGCATAGCAGCAGGATCCTTCTGGCTCAGCAGTTGCTTGTAGCCAGTCTGTAGGGTGCGGAAGAACCCTATGAACAGGACGTAATTATCCTGGGTACATTCCAACGGGATGAGTTGGGCTAATAGCGACATAGGGGCCCAATAGGGGTTGTCCATTTCCATATGGGCCGGGACCGGGAGAAAGTTGCAAAGTTCGATGAGCTCATGAGGCAGGGTTTTCTGCATGTCGGCCACCGAAAGATCTGTTCTGTAGCTCATGAATTGAGCCATTTCCTCCCTTATGGGCGCAAAGAGGCTGTCTGCTCTGCACGGATCCGACAGCCTGAAGATGGCGGATTTGCCCTCGCAGAACTTCAGCCAGCTCAAGTCGCCTGGCTCAGACGGCTTCAAGGGCCACGACTGCTCGGCGGTCTCGGCATCCAAAATGCTAAAGGCCAGACATCCAAGCCAGGCCGCGCACGCCCACATTGCGTCGCGAGTTAAGGAAGATAGGCTGGTGACGGGTTCAGAGATGGCTTGGTTGAGGAGTGTCGCACCAAGTGACCAGTGCTCGGCGATGGCTTCGAAGTCGGATGGGGAACATGATTGCTTGATGTAGGTGTCGTGGACCAGAGTGACAGCCAGGACAATATGAAACAAACATGGGTTCTAGAAGAGATGTTAGTCGTTGACACTTTCCACGAGATTCAAGGCCATACTGATCCGGTCAGTTTTGGGAACACTTCGCGGTAACAATGCCTGCTCTCGCTAGAGCCGGGTGTATGTATCGTCCTCGAGTAATAGCGACTGAGGATTTCCAGGTCTTGCGCCGTAGGCCGATAGTCTTCCATTCCGTTCATCCAGGACGACTCTAATCCATCGCTTCTGCTGGTTGTGGTGGACTGACTCACCGAATTTGAAGACTCGGCTAGTCTGAAGTCCAGAATACCCACGTCGATAGCCGAAGCTCCAGTATTTGACATCTGCAGATCAGAATGCCGGCGGTCGTAGTTGCAGAGGATTCCATAATTCTGGCATTTGGCACAGCTTGGACGAGACTCGTCGCACTTGATTTTTCGAAGCTTACAATTTCGGCATCCTTGCCGCGATTTGCGATGAGAAGCAATCTTCCGCTTCGCCTGTGCAGTTCCTGTAGAAGGTTTTGGGGCAGCCATTGCCTGTCAATCCCTCTCGGCAGGGGAGTCACTCTGAACGAAGATTTAGCTATTCGAATGACGTAGAGCTGAGCGGTAGCGGACACTCATGACTTGCAGGGAGATAGCAATACGGATATTTGATACTTACCACGCTAACCCCACGTCGCATTTAAACCTTGTCCTTGGTCGACCACGTCCATGCCTGTGATTTTCGGGAGACATGCTCTACAATATTATTTGAATGGATATGGCGATTAATTAATGGCAATCGAAACATAACCCAACACATCATGACCCTTTTGATGAACCATACCAGATGAGATGGATGATTGATACTATCCAAGATGGTGTCTACAGTGGTGTTGTAGGTGTGCCGGAGGCCATGTGCTCATGAAATGAAGAACACTGCTTGTGTTCCCAACACCTTGATCAAGAACTCCACGCCTTCACTGCTGCAATGGCAGAGGATGATTATCCAAGTACTCCTCGAAAGTGTTCGGCTTCCCCCTCGCATTGTCCACAGCCCACTGCACCAACTCCTTCGTCTGCGGCCCATAGTACCCAAAGTCCTGCTGGTACAGCATCATCTCAATGAGCGCCTCCGCGTAATTTCCAACCGATCCTGTCAGAATCGACTTGAACTGTTCCTGCGGAATCTGCACGTATTTGACCGTTTTGCCGGACTTCTCCCTCATGATGCGCGCCATGTCGTCCATGCTGTACAGCTTGGTTGCGGCGCAGAAGGTTTTGCCCTCGTACTTGTCCGGGTCGGCTAGAATGGCGCCAACGAACTTGCCTGTGTCGCCGGCAACGTCGATCAGGGGGAGTTGGCTGGACGGTGAGACGTGACGGGCGAAGACGAATCCCCCATGGCCATCGGGTCGAGGGGTCATCGAGCTGTGGAAGTTCTGCATAAACGACCCGGGGGCGAGGAAGGCGCTCTTGATGGGCAGAGCACGGATGTAGTCCTCTGCCTCAGCTTTGGCGTCAAAGCCGCTAACTTTGGTGTACTTGCCCTCCGAGATTTTGCTTACGTTGGGCAGCGTGCTCAAGATGATGTACTGCAGACCCTCAGCAACAGCGGCGTCGGCGATTGCTTTGCCAGTTGCGAATTCTTTGGCTCTGGAATCTGGTTCGAAAGAGGGAGCCGTCATTGCGAAAACTGTGTGTGCGCCTTTCAAGGCCGCATTGAGGGATGGTGGATCAGTGACATCTGCCGCCACGACGTCGACACCCTTTTGCTTGAGCTTTAGAGAGCTGTCCGACGATACGTTCCGGGTGATACCGCGGACACTGTACTGTTGACAGAGTTCTGCATCATTGAGGACAAAGTCGACGATTGAGCCTCCTTGTTGGCCCGTGGCACCAAAGACTGCGAGGATCTTGCTCATCTTGCCGGGATTGTGGAACTGTCCTGCTGAGACCGGAAGCATGCAGATGGACGAAGAAGATGATATTCTGGAGCGGACATTTCTTCTCCTTTATACTTTCGATCTGGCATCATCTTGTAATGTTTCCGAATATTGAAACTGGACTTAAGCACTGAAAGCGACGAATAATGCATAAAGCCCGGTCGGTATAGACTCGTGCGATGAACACTAGCTAAACATCGCATTTGCCGACTTCTGATTGGTGGTTCCTTACGTGGCCAGATCTGTCAAAGCTTCCCTTGTTGATCTTCAGCACTGGTGCATAGCCGTGCTTGCTATCAGAGACTGGCTATTGGCGAACATTCTCCCATCGCATAGTTGTGATCACTGATTGGTGAGTCGCGAGTAGGTGGCGAGCAGATGGTTTGAGCACCCAGCGAGCTCAGGCAGTTTTGACATTGCTTAGCCAGCTTAAGGAAGCCCGCAGTTGAGTCAAATCTACAAGTGTGGATCTCAAGTTCTACAATGTCGGAACAGTGAGTGATATTAATGAACTAAAATTGCAGCCAGTATTCTGATTCTTGATGTGTCAAGGGCTGATTTAACCGCTCATCAATACCCATTCTGTGTATTGGCCTTGGTGGTGCTGACTGATTCGATCACCAAAGTATTCCGGATATGTGGGACCCCTCAACGAGATCTATGCTGGCTCTTGTCGGCCGCGGAAATTTTTCGTTTTACTCCGTCAAGTGCCAAAGATGGAAGAAAGGAGCAGGAACAAAATTGGCCTTGTGAAAGATTGGATCCGTCCCTCCATTTACTACTGTCTTGTCTATTCACCATTCATACCGAGTCAAGTTCCACAACTCGCATCAACGTTGCCAAACCAGCCAATCTCCCAGACCAGCACATTCCCATTCAGGGTGTCGGCCACAGGTCGTGCGTAGCCCCGTCCAGCAACAAAAGACTGGCGGTAACCCCTGCACAAGGTAATCTCTGCAACAACAGAAATTAGGATGATTCTCCGCTGTGACCGAACGGCCAGAGCAACAAACAGAGTCTATGGCCGCTGGCAACACAATACCCGACTTCTTGTACCTGCTGAGACACATGATCGGTCGGTTGATATCCCAGCTGTCAAATCCAGAAACCGTGACGTCTCATGCCATCAACACTTGCCGTGTGCCACAGCAGTTCTGACCTTGTCTTGAGCCTGCCCGGGATCACGAAAAGAGGTGACAAGACAGATCCACCAATCGTCAGTTCATTCCGGTTGCGTCTACTGAACCTCGAGCTGTGTACTGTCGGACACAACAACATCTGGCAGCTCTCGTATGTCAGTGACCACACCGGGAGCACCTGACCCTTCTTCGGCCTCTCTTGCTAGATCTACCACCCTCATGGCATCGACCCTGAAGACGCCTGCTTCGAACGCGACCATCTTGATCTCACATTCATGGCATTGGCCCGGCCGCAGTGGTCCGATTCGCAATTCGGGGGTCAAGGCCATCAGATCGGTCTCGGGTGGCATGATGTGAGAATGCTGCAGTGCATACACCACGTTTTCGTCAACAACCGCCTGAGCGATGTCCACGTCCTCACCGTCCTGGGTGTGCCGTCTCTCACTGGGATGAAAAGAGGCTGTTGAGGACTTGGGTGCGTGGCGTCTTGCAAAATACTGCGCCTGATTTGACGTTCGAGGCGCCCGAGGCAATGGTATTATTGCCAACTTGGCCGCTCTTTGGGAATGGTTCACGATGAGGACCTGCCAAGCAAACGCCTCGCCCACGTGGACCGGATGGCCCGGTGCTGTAAAGGAGATGGATATTCCTCTCGTCGGCGCCGTGTTGAGCGCGGATTGTAAACTTGCCTTGATTGACGGTGGCGGCGCTGGATTGGCCGAGTGAGCGGCAATGACCGGCAGACTCGCTGGACGGTTGGCCCGCTGAATGGGTTGACTCGGCGTTCCAAAGGCCGGATTGAGAGCTTGTGTGAAGTCGACATTCGTGGTCCACTCCATGCTGACCACCGGTTTGCATGTACTCGATAACTCAAATTTGACCCTTATCTTGACGGACAAAACGTCGATATTTGTGTTTGACGATGCCAGGGACAATGGCGGTGATGAGAGATAATCGAGATCGATCTCGGACGCGGGCTGTAACTTGTAGAGGAAGGTGAGGCAGTCACCAGAACGGCACTGCATGGGCAAAAATCCTGGCATCAACGACTCCGCCCTGCCACTTTTCAATGACATATCCAGCTCCTCAACGGTAGCTTCGAGCTGCACAAAGGGAATGATTTCAACATCCAAAGAAGCTATGGTCGAGGATTTTGGAGCGAATGTGTTGACTTTGGTGTAGCGCATCCGGGATATGGCCGCAGGCACAACCTTGTAATGCCTCGCCGTGACCGATCTAATGGGGAGCTTTTCCTCCTCGGGAGCGGGAGGAGGTAATACCCGTTCCAGTCTCGATAGAGCAAGGTAAGGAGGGCCGCTGTCGCCGAGGTTCGACATTGTGCGCATGGGTTCCAGGACGTTGGCCTCAAGCGGCTCGAAAGGCCTGAGATCCTCTTCCGCCGCATGGTTCGCGGCTTTCCTGGGCATGACCGTCGCCGACGGCACCAGAACAACTGATGGTTGCGGTACCTTGAATCGTGGTCGATGGAGACTGATGCCCACCTCCCACATGAGTGTCAAAGGCTGGCCTCCGCCATTCTCAGTCAGGTGCCTCGCCAGGACAATCGGTTCTTCCTTGAGTGGTACATCTACCGAAAAGACCAAATCTTTGGCGGATCCATTGTGGCCATTGTCAGGTTCACTGACGGGTGATTCGTCGACTACCCATACATCGACCCTGTATGTCAAATCTGAGAGATAGGACTTTAGGACATCTTCGTCACACTGCTGCACTTGCAACACGGCGAAAATCTTGATCTGTTCATCTGATCTGGGAATGAGTAAGAACCTCATCCCGATTGGTGTACTCATAGGACATACCGAAGAAGAGCAGTTCTCTCTGCCTAATGCCCAGGAGACTGTTGCCATTCTCAGATTGGTCGTTACGGGCGCTGTGCAGCAGATCCGATAGCTCGGTCGTTGTCTCTGCAGGGACACAGACGTCCACAATGGCCGCTTGCGAGAAGGTCTCTGCCATCTTTCCATAATTTCAAGCTGGCATCTTTTCCTTCTGGCTTGAGTGTCGTCATGAACAAGCCGCAAGAAGCAGTGCCGTGTGATGTTTAAGCCAAGCGCTAGTCATGGCGGGCTGTAATTTTTGACCCGAGGATTAATTATTGGGACTGACTTCTTCACCACCACCATCATCCTCCCTCCTTCCACATCAACCTCGTTGCCGTCGCCGAGTGGTCGCCATCGTGATTGGCTTGTACTCTTTGCAACGCCCGATCCGCCAAAATGAGTGGGATACCTAATGCACCGCCGACATGGCAGGAGGCGCGCGCCGCCGATGGCCGAGCGTACTACTACAATGCCATCACGAAAGAGACGACGTGGTCAAAACCGGCCGAGATGATGAACCCTGTGGAGCGCGCTCTCGCATCGCAGCCGTGGAAGGAATATACAGCGGCCGATGGTCGGAAATACTACGCGCACAAAGAAACGAAGCAGACCACCTGGGAAATGCCTGCGCCGTACCGTGACGCGCTCAACCAGGGACAGCAGCAGCAGCTCCCCCCCCGGGGGGTCGCCGCGGCTCCCACCTTTGTCGCCGGTGGAACAACGGCCCTTTCGTCTTATTCGAGTCAACCAGAACGCGATGATCACACGCCCTTTGAGGCTAGAGAAACCAGTCGCCGATCCGAGTTTCGGCCGCCGTCGTCGAATGGCATCGCGCTGCCGTCCATCATGTCGAAGGAAGTGGTGCCGGATTACTCGAGCTTCGAAGAGGCGGAAGCCGCGTTCATCAAGCTGCTGAAGAGGTCCAACGTCCAACCCGAGTGGACGTGGGAGCAGACGATGCGCGCGACGATCAAAGATCCTCAGTACCGAGCGTTGAAAGACCCCAAAGACCGCAAGGCGGCTTTCGAGAAGTACGCGGTTGAGGTTCGCCAACAAGAAAAGGAGAAAGCCAAAGAAAGACTGGCTAAGCTACGAACAGATTTTGGCAACATGCTGAGGACGCATCCCGAAATCAAGCACTACAGCAGGTGGAAGACCATCCGGCCCATCATCCAAGGCGAGACAGTGTTCCGATCCACCGACAGTGAGGACGAACGTAAGCAGCTGTTTGAAGAATACATTGTCGAGCTTAAGAAACAGAACATCGAGCATGAGGCGGTCGCGCGGAAGGCGGCCCTGCACGACCTCACGGCGATCCTGAAAGCTCTGAACCTGGAGCCGTACACGCGGTGGTCGCAGGCGCAGGAAATGCTGCAGTCGAATGAGAGGATACAGCGCGATGAGCACTTCAAGCTTCTGAGTAAGTCAGATGTGTTGACGGCCTTTGAAAATCACATCAAGTCGCTAGAGAGAGCTTTCAATGATGCGCGTCAGCAGCAAAAGGCCAACAAAGCCCGACGCGAACGACAGAATCGCGACAAGTTCCTCGAGCTGCTGCAAGAATTGCGGTCTCAGGGCAAGATCAAGGCGGGGACCAAGTGGATGACGGTCCTGCCCGAGATGGAAAATGACCCGAGGTATGTTGCTATGCTGGGTCAATCGGGGTCCACGCCCTTGGATTTGTTTTGGGACACGGTGGAAGAGGAGGAGCGGGCGCTGAGAGGGCGACGGAACGACGTGTACGATGTCCTCGAGGTCAGTGCCATGTGCCATGATTTCGGCACAAGACGGTTGCTAACGAATCCGTAGGACAAACGTTATGAGGTCACATCGAAGACTACGTTTGATGAGTTTTTCAATGTCATGCTGACTGATCGCCGGACAGCCAATATTGACCAGGATGCCTTGCACCTCATCTTCCAGCGTCTCCACGACAAGGTGGTCAAGAGGGGGGAGGACGAGAGGCACGCGGCCGATCGTCACCAACGACGGGCCGTCGACGCCCTTCGCTCTCGCATTAAACATCTCGATCCTCCGGTGCGCACGACGGACAGCTGGGACGACGTCAGGCCGCGGGTCGAGAAGACCGACGAGTATCGTGCGGTGGAAAGTGACGAGTTGAGGAAGTCGGCCTTTGAGAAGGTGGTCAAGCGACTGAAAGAAAAGGAAGAGGATGCCGACCGGGATCGAGAACGGCGACGGGCACGCCGTGACGACGACCGGGACCGGGACCGGGACCGTGACCATCGCAACGGTCATCGGTCTGATCTCCGGCATGGACGGTTGTCGAAGAGTCCCGAGGTCGATGCCTATGAGGCCGATCGACGCAAGGCCATGGCCGCCCGAGAAAAGCAGTACCGGAAGGCAAGTTCACTGGGTCTGAGTCCTCCTCCCCTGTCATATCGCGAGAGAGAACGGCGCGAGCGGGACGAGAGGCACGGCCGTCTGGATCGTAGTCCTCCCCCACCACGTCACATCAGCGCCTATGAGCGTGAGCGTCGTGATCGCGAGGAAGAACGCGAACGCCTGTATCGCACCCGAGCCGACCCTCGTGGCAGCCGAGACGAGTTGAACTATGGGGAGGAGTCCAGAAGCGTCGCCGGAAGCGACCGGAGAAGAAGGCGGGGGGATAGTGATGCAGAAAGTGCCGACAGCGGGCGGAGAAGCGCCAAGAGATATCGGAAAGAGAGGAGAGGAAGTTCTCGCGAGAGGCGGCGAAGCAAGACGCCAGAAGTCAAAAAGGAGCCGCCAGAGCCCATAGGGGTGCATTCCGGAAGTGAGGAAGGCGAGATAGAAGAGGATTGATGGGTCAGAGGACAGGGCAGGCCAGGACATCCAAAGGTCAGTGACCAGCGTTTCACACTTGGAAAGCTGCTACCGGCCTTTCCTCAGGAGAAATACCGAGGAGTCACTATCGCAGCGGATAGCATTCTTCCGGAGCAGCTTTTCAGATGCCGAGTGGAGTTGGGAACCACCAAGAAGGGACAAGTCGGTATGTAGACATTTGTTTTGAGCTTCTAATCTACGGCAGCCACTTTGCTCCCAGCAGAGATCAAACAAGGTGCGTGTCAATTCCTCTGTGATAAGACAGGACTGTTCAGTATTGTGTTGCCATATGGCGCGGAAGATGACCTGACAGGATGTCGACGACCAGTCTGTAGCTGTGTCCATGACTTGGTATCTCCGATGTTGAGAGGTGCGCCTTTGCTCACAGCATCTAGCGTGTGTATAAAAGCAACTTGCATGTCCATCGCCGTCTTCAGCGGGCTTCATTCTCCTGAGCATGACTCTGGCATTCTTCCCACCAGCCATACACTACTCTCTCCATTGCCTGACACCATTCCTGACACCATCAAACCTAAAGACATGTACGGAGCCAGACCCGTTTCCTTTAACGGACATCTCTACATACTCGGTAGCTTCACCAAAACAGTGTCCATGACATCTGCAGCATCATCGGAAGGCAGCACCCTCTTCGCAGTGCCAAATGATCCATATTAAACCGGTCGGCAGAGGCCCTGCCTCGCGTCCCCGTCCATCAGGTCATTCTACAAATCAATAGCCGTATGCAGTCAGCGTCGGAGGTCGTCGGTGGTAGAGTCAGGAATAGCGATGTTATAGATGGTCAAGCTGTTCCGAGCTTATCTGACGGAGATGGTCAGGTCCAGCAAGTCATTGCGGCAGTACCTTCTCACCGCAAACCGACTAGAAGATTCTCCAACAAGGCTGACTGTCGTGAGACTGAGGCAGGGATGGTTCGCCAATTCTAGTCAACGATCCCAGTCTCGAGCTCTGACAGGATCATTGGCGGCTTGCTTCTCCTCGACCTCCAAGACGAGGTCCTGGGGACGAATAACCCAAGTTGACCAGATGCGAACCCTTTGTCCATGCCAGTATAATGTGCTTGTTGGGAACACAGGCAGCGTATTCACTCCGTGAGCGCTTGGCCTCCGCCATTCCTACAACATCGTAGGCAGCATCTTGGAATCAATCAACCATCTCATCGTGCTTGGTTCACCAGTACTGTCTCTGACACTTTCACTACCAAACCAGCGCTTGTTTGGAGATCATCAGTGAACGATTCTTCCTTGATTTACCGTCTGATCGGAAAGATGAATGTTTCTCACACCACCAAAGTCGTCATCAAAATAACGAGATCTGGATCTAGTCTGCGCCTGGCCGCATATACATCTAGCTCGGACGTCTTGCCAGAATATTTTCTTCGGTTTCAGCACGAGCTTTTTTGCTGCTCCTCATTGGATAAAATATTGATTGTGGGCTGCTCTGCTTGTCTCAATTTCATCTGGAATATCGCTCGCCCATGAGCCAAGAGAACTCTCTTCGTCATGGGGCCCCATGCCAAGCCCGCTTTTTGCCTCTCGGCTTTTCCGCGCTATGAGGAAAAAGTGGTCTGATTTCAACAATTCGACCCGTGCGCTGCTCTATTGAGGTGCTCGTGACCGGGGTATGACGGGTGTGACTAGACGCATCCAGAAACTGACGGCATTGCGGCACTTATGCCTATTGAGCATTACACAGCAGGTGAGGTCGTCCCCCAGCTGACACGCCGAACACTGGCCTGTTTACCCATTTCCTATAAGGATTGCATGATTCGCCTCCGTCCCACTCTTTCTTTTTTCCTCCAAGAATAAACAAACACGAAACCAAGAAACCAAGAAACAAAGCAACAGACAAGAGTTTCATCTCGATCCAGATCATGGCTACCACTGAACCAGAATCATTGCGCCGGAGCTCCACAGCAAGCACGACGCACTCGACGCTCTCAAATCCCAGCAGCCCACAGTCTCATGAGTCCAGGCTGAAGCGCGTCATCAACACCATCCGCGCTGCACTCGATCGCGAGCAGCAAGCGCTGTTCCATGGCGACGAGACCACCCGCCACGAGCGGCGCAAGTCTTGGATCAACGAACATCTCAACAAGCTCCGCGTGCACGACGAGCAAGATCGACAGCGTGTGACAGAGGAGCTTAAGAAGGAGGGCGGCGAGGAATCAGATGCCAAGGTTGGCTATAGTCCGGCACAGCAAGCCCAGAAATTGGAACAGCTGAATGAGAATGGCATGGAATCGCATCAGGCCTGGGGATGGCCAGGCTTAGGCTCCTATGGAGACTCCCAGCAGCCCGAACCCCAAGCCAAAACCACCCGCCAGAAGTCAGCACAGCTGGAGCCGCGTGCCGAGGCGGCCGCCTTTGAAGCTATCGACAACGCCGCTGAAGGAGAGTCCTTCGGCTGGCCGGGTGTTGGCCCGTGGCCGGCGAGCAAGCCATCGGAAGCTCCCAAGTCCTGATCAAATCTCCAGACACTTTCACTACGCCGTTGGCAAGTGAGATTGATTTGGAGAAATCCCGGATCCATTTAAGGCATTATCCTTTGGAGGCTCTCTTTTTTTGAACTTTTTGAACCTTGGGTGGTGGACAGGAAAAGAAGACATCGCTGAGCGAATCAGGTAAATTGGTGTCTGGAAGTACAATATTCTACCAAGCTTACAACTTTAGTCAATAATAACGAGAGGATGAAGGGGAGCAGACCTGAATTTCTTCCTCCACAATATTGTAATATCTGAAAACATGGCGACGACTCCTGTCTCAAGAATATGCTTCTGCAAAACGTATGCAAGCTGCACAAACGGACACCTGGCCGACTCACAGGCTGGGCCCAAGTGATTGGCTGCAACGACCCTCTTTGTGGAGGTGGCTTTGCGGGGTGAGGGACTTAATTAGTGGCCCATCAACTAACATAGAGCATTCTGGCAGGCGCTAGATGCCAAGTCCCCGGTCAGGTGACACAATCACCGCACCTGGAGGCGATATGACGAAAAGGCATCTTCAATGGTGGTCAGTTCGTGTTGTCTCTTTCCTCTCGAGGCCGAAGGACGTGATTCTGTCTATGGAAGAGGTGATTCGGCATGTTCGGAAGCTGGGACCAATGTCATCACATTCTGGGATGAACTGCGAAGCATAGGTCACAGCCGGATGGGCTGTTCTGCGCTTCTCAGACCACGTCAGTGCGACTGGGACTCCTGTTCGTTGGAAATTTCTAGCATCGTCATGACACCCCTGCCGACCCGTGTGTGAATCCCAGTTGGGAAGGATCTCGAGATTTCATTCGTGGCAGCCCCACCTTTGTTCGGATTTCGCGGCTCTCTTCCAGAAGTTTCATTCCTTGAGGAGACAAGGTATAAATCTGGCCGTCACCACCGCTGATACTCATCCCTCGACAAAGAAACAAAATTCAGCAATCGAATGCCAGTTAGAAGACTTACACGGTTGACCCCGCATCTCAAGCACATCGCAAAACCAAAGACCCTACCGATCCAAAAGAGATATAATTCCAACATGTCGCTCCTGTTCCCACGACTGTCTGCGTTTGGCCCCGTCCGTAGTGAATACGGGCCCTTTTTCAACCTGTTCAACGACACGTTCAATGAACTGCAGAAGATCTCCGAGACCGCCCGTGTCACGTTCGCACCCAAGTTCGATGTGAAGGAAGCCAAAGACGAGTACATCCTCGAAGGCGAGTTGCCGGGCATTAACCAGAAGGATATCACCATCGAGTTTGCCGACGAACAAACCTTGACCATCAGAGGACGCACCGAAAGCTTCAAGGAGGAAGGAACCCGACCGACCGAGGCCCCGGAGGTGACTGAAGCCGGCAAACAAAAGGCAGAAAGCAAGGAGGTCGCCGCCAAGGGCCCCGCTGAGGTCGCCAAACAGGAGCCTCGACACACCTACTGGGTCTCGGAACGGAGCGTGGGAGAATTCTCCCGCAGCTTCGCGTTCCCCAGCCGTGTCGACCAGGAGCATGTCAAGGCTAGCCTGAAGAATGGAATCCTGAGTGTCACTGTTCCCAAGCTGCAGAAAGCGGCCGCCAGCAAGAGAATCACGATTGAATGAATGGAACGGACGACGCCCAGACCCAGCCAGGCCATCGGATCCAGAACGAAAGTTTAAGCAATACTGACCAGATCACAGCATGGAAGTCTCGGATATGAGTGGAGGTGTTCATGCCATCATTCTTCAGCAGAACACTGGATGTGAAGGTGCCGTCGATCAAAGTCATTCCTTACCACTATTCTCTTACTTAACAACTTGTTTCTCGTTTCACTCCTTGATCGGCTGTGCCATGGTCGAGGGTTGCTGACTGCTTTTCGAGCTGGGCTTTCGGGATGGACGATGTGATCATGGTTCGAATCTGAGCTTTAAAAAGTTTCCTGACCGTCTTGAAGTGGGTTTGAGCTGAGGTTTGTAACTTAGCTTGGAAATGATAACACAATTGTAACCAGAAGTTGATCTCTCATCAGATTGACCGTCCACTGTCAACTGTGCCACTTGCTGCTGCTCCATGCCCTGCTCTAGTATCCAGTATTTGTAGGTCCTATGCCACAGCCATTGCCCTCCCGTGTGGCTGTATATATACCTGAAGAATGGCAAGGTTCCTTTGAGCCTACGCAGTCGGTGAGAGAAGAACAGGGAGGTCCGGGAGGAGAACAGGGAGGTGGGAGAAGAACAGGGAGGTCTGGGAGGAGAACAGGGAGGTCTGGGAGGAGAAAAGGGAGGTCTGGAAGGGGAACAGGGAGGTCTGGAAGGGGACAGGGAGGTCTGGGAGGGAAGAAAAGGGAGGATCGGAGGAGAAAGGTCCATCAGGCCACAACAAACACAACAGAAACAAATCATAGTCGCCGTCAAACCGAGCACAAGGTCAGTCTGGCTCTCCACACGAGGCTGTGACTTCAACTGCGCCATTTACCTTTCCGAGGCGGCGCGTGTCCGCGGGCGGACGAGCAAGACGGTGCCATGATTCTGTAGATCTGCCGCACCAGCCAGATCTCATTCCGCTGTGTCAAGGGTCAGGCGGCGGATCCAGGAGGACTAGGTAAGCAAAAGTCCCGCTCTGGGCGGTCGCCTCCGGTGGCCTGAGAGATTTACCGGTATGGTCACGCCAAGGCAATCGATGAAGTGCCTTTGGCTTCGACGCTTTGACGACTGTTGGCCAACAGCTGCTGAGTGAGCTGAAGGCGCATCAGGTGCCATGGCCCAAGCAAGATGGTACCACTTCCCGGCCTTCCATCACGGTTGGCCAGCCGTCAGTGGTCCGAGAGGCCTGGCAACGGGAAGTTGTGGGTCAGTCCTACAGCCAAAAGTATACTGCCATCGGGCCATGATGCCCGGATGATCATGGTGTTGGGATATAGAGATTCCCTATATGATGGTCAACTCTGTCAAGCACAGTCTTCTGGTCATCGCCACCAACATCGACAGCAAACCGGTTCCGCAGTTCCAACAATCTTTCCTTCAATGAGACTCACCGTCACTATGCCTCAATACGATCAGTTTAGTTCCATGTTTGCTCCTGTTGCCACCAAGGCTGAACAGCATACCACGACCCAAGATGCTCCCACCTTTGCCAGACCCAATCAGCGCAATGGCGAAGGGTGGTCTGGTCATCCCCAAGCGCATCGAGACCTTCCTCGCTCCCATAGCAGTAAGCCACGACCTCACTCACCTCGCCCCAAAATTACCTCACCAACCACCGGTTGACTGACTCTCGGCTGAAGGTGGAGAAAGTCATCATCACAACGAGCCTGTTCTTCTCCCCCGACTCAGGAGATTGTCCTCCGCCACCGGTACGGTGCCGCATTATTGCTCCAGATGCCACATGCGGAAGCCGTCCGGCGAACTCCAGTTCGCCCCTCCGTCCCAGCCGTGCGGAGAAGAGCAAGTGTGCTGGGAGGAATTCTGTCCAGACATTTCCATGCCCCCCGCCATTATGCAACTTCCGTCGCCGCGACACCACACTCGTCGTCACTCGGGTCTATGCCCTGACGGGTTTCGCACCCAGGAACGCGACGCGGGTCATTCAACACCACCGACGCAAATCTCCATCAAAGATCGTCGACCTTATCAGCAGCATGACCGTCCGGAAGGATTCCATCACAAATGTCACTGCGAGACCGTCACACCGATCGACAACCTGAGTGAGCGGTACGGCTTGGTCGAAGAGGAGCCCAGCGGGTTGACTCTCCGGCAGAAGCAAATGGCCGCCGGTATGCAGCACAAGAACCAGCCGACAAACCGGCACACAGGGTACGACAAACTTTGAAGACGAGTTCCGAGAGCGGACACAAAATTCAGCACATTGTTGAACGAATGGGAGGAGAGCACAAAATGTCGAACTTACCAAGCCGAGTTTGCATGACAGAATTTTCAAAAGAGATGAAAAGCTAAGTCAGCGGCAAATTGATTCGACTCTTGTTCTTCCCGCTGGGGCAGGGCAGAAGTCTATAACATCTCTCTGGGGAATATCGCTCGGCGTTGAGGGAATACCAAAATCGAAGTGGGGAATTGTGCAAAACTATTTCAATGACCTTTACTCGGCGCTCCAGTTTTTTCTCGACCACCGGCGAATGCCTCTCTTATTTCCAACAGTTATGATTAGAAGACTACGACACGGCCCTCGCTTTGGCACACCGGTCCTCGGCGGGCGTTGAAGTTGATGCTCAATAAATTGTTCAAATGCTGGTGTCGGCATTTGTGTCCCCGACGACATACAACTCCCATCTTCTTGAGCTGAAGAAAGGGAGTCATGCTGTATTTTGGTCTGGCGTCTCAATGAAAAGTGTGATGGGTCTTCCGGGGCGGAGGCCGCTGTGGTTGGTGATAAGGCGCTTGCTTAAGAAGGATTAGCGCATTCTCGAGTATGGGTCTGAGTAATTTTCTGGCCCTTGCGGTACCAGATTTCAATCTATCACACCACCTGGCCGCTATCGTTTTTACCCTGGAAATAGTTCGGCTGCTTTGCCCCTTGCGACTCGCCCTCCAGCCTCGTCACTGCGTCATCGTTGCACTCGAGATCGACGTCTACTCATGTTGAATCCTTGACGGGAGGCTTGGCGTCTTTCTCGAGACCATGGGAATGGCTTCTTTGGCAATCTGCTGGGCTGGATCGGGAATTCTCTCGTCAGCAGACCAGATGGGCATATGTAGGTGTGGCCGATGATCAAAAACACCCGAATATTGGCATGCTCACCCCAGGTCCAGAAGCCTTTCCGTAGCTCCCGTGACGGGTCTACTGCGGGCTCGAATCTGCGCCTGTTTCCTTTGCTTGCCTGCGCTAGGCGTAGCCCGTGTACCCAGTCTTCATGCCATACACCTGTCCGTGGACGCCTTGAGTGAATATAGAAATAATGAGGGGGGCGGACCGACCAACTTTCTTCGACTTGGCAACACCTCACATAAGCATTGCTGAAGAGACGACCTGCTAACCCAGGAACAAAATACCGACATCGGCATCAGCATCGACATTTGAACCACAATGGCTACATCTCCTTCTGACCTCACTCCCCCAACCATTGACCCGGGAGCCGGTCCGGAAGCGCCAGTGGCGGCCGCGGCTGCCACAACGGCGACGGCGACGACAACAATGACAAACACCTCGGTGGCGGCCCATACCTCCGCCAGCAGCACAGAAGATGCTCCAGCGTCGGAACCAACCAGTCCTGCACCGGGCGGCCATTCCCATCACTTTCAGTTCCCGCGGCTGTCATTGCACCACCTGTCACTCAAATCTCACGCCCATCATCCCCCCATTAGTGCGCCACAACCACTACCGGCCTTTGCACCACCGACCGACATCCGCGAAACTCGAAGGGCATATCACATTGAAATTGAAGTTCCCGGCGTGACGGACAGAGAAGCCATCATGATCCAGTGGATGAGCCCTCATACTCTCCTGGTGCAAGGCGATATCAAACGACCCGCCGACATTGGCTACGGCATTCCTCCGCAAGGCGAGAAGACATGGGAGGGCGACGATGAAGGATGGCCTGTCAGTGTTGGCCGTGGCCAGGTACGTCTTGAAGAAGGCCGCCTTGAACGGCCTTTATTTTCATCCTGACCCGTTTATTGTTGGCGGCGTCGTGATGATCATTGCTAACGGCGCTATCCAGACCGAACCCGAAGACGGCGGCCCTTGTGTGCGGACGGCATCACGCGAAACTATCGAAGCCGAAATCCTGGCTGATTCGATCCCCACACTTCTCCTCGGTGAACGCAAGATCGGGTCTTGGAGACGGACCTTCACCCTCCCGGAGGACGTGATGATGAAGGAGCTGAAAACCCGGTTGGAAGGCGGTCTGTTAAGGATCACCCTGCCCAAACGGAGCGCCGAGGACACCGAGTTGCTGAGAGGCGGCGGGGTCAAGATTGAGATTGAGGACTAAGAGACTGAGACCACGATATGTGATGATTGATTGACAAGCAATGGCGTCACGGGAATCGAACCGAGGAAGGCGGTCGGAAAGAGTTTGGGAAGAGCTGGACAGAATTGAAGTCTGATATCGCCATCTCAGGATACTCTCGAGACATTATAATTAATACTACTGGTACCGGTAGTGCGAATGATACGGTTGGGTGTTGGGGTGAGCCGCAAGTGGAATGAATATGCTAGGCTTTACCTCTTGATTTATCTCAGCTGTGAACCATCCGTTCCTGCCATTCCTGCCATTCCTGCCATTCCTCTGCGGTTTCTCTCCCACCCCTCTGCCACTCCTCTGCCGTTCCTCTCCCATCCCTCTGCCACTCCTCTGCCGTTCCTCTCCCATCCCTCTGCCACTCCTCTGCCGTTCCTCTCCCATCCCTGCCATCCCTCTCCCATCCCTGTCAGGAGGCCTGACCTGGAATAAGAGGTGGTAGCAGGCAGGCAGGATGGACCTGGCCAAGCCAAAGGCGGAGACAGGTCCTACTCCGCTCACTTAATTAGGAGAGGCATGACACTTGAGAGTGCTCTTGGAGTCAGACGAGCAAAAAGATCAGCACCAAAGAGAGCACAATCATGGGAATGATGAATGGGAGCAGCACACTCGCTGACGTGACATTATCGTACCTCGTGTATCGGGCCGGCTTGCTTTGCCTGGAAAGTGATAATCAGTCCACGAATTATGTGATTCTCACTCATCCGGACTTTTGGCAGACACTGGGCACCAGAAAGCTCATAAAGGACCCAAACAGGACAACAGAGGCGAAACTCAACAATTCAGACCATCACTTTGATTCATTCCTATACAAATGACGTCGTCTAGGCCTAGATCTTCCTGTACGTTTCCCAAAGGCCAACCATCACTATTACGTCTCTCGCCTTCGTTTAGGGCAGATATAGGCGCCAGCGCCGTGCATTGAACCCTCAGAACCAGTTGGAGCAGCCGTTTCTCGCCCACTCGCTTGTTGGTTTGTGGTGTGCCGGGTCCAAGTCAACAATACACCGGGTCTCAGGCCGTCACTTCCTCACATGTCTCGTGTCATTCCTCGAGTGATGCCTGCTCCAAACTCGTCGGATTCTGCTGGCTGAAACTCAAATAAGCAGAGGTGTAGAGTGGTGCGTCGATCAAGGCACCATTCCAGTGCCAAGTATTCCCTTGTCATCCCTTATCTCTTTGTACGCCATGTTGGAAGAGCCCTCGCAAGAAAAAGGTGGGATTCCAAAAACATTGACCGCCACAAAACGCCGCGGAAAAACATAGTTGATAAAAAGGCAACGAGAAGAAAAGGAAAGGAAAAATTTACACGCTCGTCTGAACCTGTAAGTTGACCATCTGCTTCAGCAACGAGCAGTCTTCGCATCTGACCAGCTTCTCCAACACCCTCACCCGCTCGGTCAGCCGGTGAATCTCGTTTTCCATATGGCGCATCTCGACTTCGGTCTGGTTGACGTAGTTCATGGCCTCTGTCAGCACGTCGCTCTTGCGCACTTTCGACGACGGCACACCGGACAGGGTCACCGGATTGTCGGAATCGCCGTCGTCGCCGACTTTGGGTCCGTAGTGCGAAGCTTGCAACGTGCTGTGCAGCTGTGCGATTTTGGCATTGAGGTTCTCGCGGTACTTGCGCTCGACGAGAGAATGAGCCTGTTTGGCACGCTGTTTGGGGTCAGACTTTTGCGATGTCGGTGGCTTTTCATCGTCGTCATCCGAGTTCGCTCGTGGTCGACGTCGTCCGGCCGGCCGGCGCGGCACCGACACGACGGACAAGGGCTGCTCCAGGGACGAGCCTGAGGAGCGCCGGAGGCTGGCGGTCGTGTTGGCGGTCGTGGTGCGGGTCATGGTGGGTGGACTCGTCTCGGTGAGGATCGAGGACGAGGTGGCGGGCTGAGTGATGCAGGGGACAGAGGTACACTCTTCGATGGGTGGCAGCGAAGTGAAATTCATGCACGGCGCATCAGGTCCGCACCGCTGGGGTTGACAAGTATCGACCTGGCCCGCGATTAACGGGCAGAGCTTTTCGGTCTGCTGATCGTTGGATGACTTGATCGATGACTGGATGAGAAGAGGCGACGTCTGTTGCTGTTCGCGCACGTCGTCGTCCAGCATGTTAGAGTCCGGACGTGAGCTGGGACCGCTCGACTCGTCCATAGGAGACATATCCGAATCCATGTTGAGCAGCTGAGAGTAGGAGAAAGGGCCTGTGCTGTAAAGGTCTCCTGAGAGGGTGGCAGGCTCTCTCCTCTGGCTTATTTGGGCGGGGCGGAGATATCCCGCCTGGCTTTCCGTGTCCATCGAAGCTGGGTATTTGGCAGCAGGAGAATTCAATGCGGAGCTAAGGTGCGTGTTGGTAAAGTCCATCTCATGCCACTGCGCGTAGTCCTGAGGAGCAACGGCCAGCGAAGAATGCTGGGGATGACGTTGGAATTCGGCCTGGTTATGAAAGTCAGGAGAGCCATCATGCTCCCGGTAGGCCACCCCAAAGGACATTATGCCCGACTCTCGACGCTGAGGTGTTTTGGCCTGTAATGAGGTGGTGTTGTCGGTCAGGCCACTGAAACGGGCAGCCGGCTATGAATAATATCGCCCACGGAGGTTTTCGATCAGCGATGAGGAGCCAGATGGGGCCCTCCGAGGATGGGTAGGCTGGGCCATCACACCACCGATTTCCTGCAAGACGCTAGCTCACACGCGACTCCCGCACTGCCCAACCAGAGGCCCGCGACAGGTGGCCTGGCTGAGACCGGCCGTATTGTCGCCGTACCGCCTGGGATGTCCTGAGGTTTAGTCCGAGTCCGGAGGCGCTGAGCACCCGGTCTCTGACAGACTTGAGGGCGCCAGAGGACCCAGCGCCCAATCAGGTCGCGCGTTACGGCGAATGACTGGAGCTCAAAGGTGGGCGAGTGGATCTCCTCGTCCCCACCCCTCCCACTCGCCACAGAGTTGGTCTGACGGTATTTCAGACTTTTTCCCAGCCTAAATGCCGTATCAGAGCGGTAAAGAACAGCGCATACCGACATTTGTGGTGTGAAATACATCCGATTCCTGCCGCTCGAAACAAGCCTTGGCCTGACGCCATCGGGACAAGTCGCCAAGCCAACGTTTGAGGTTCCTCAGCCTGCCTCAGCCTCGCTCCTGAAGGGCACTCAGGGCCAAGCAGACTCGGAGCCTGCCGCGTTCGTTGCACACGACAGGTGATGGTTGATGCCATCAGCACCTGACAACGACGATGTGAGGAGACGCTGGCTTCCCTTTTCACCGCGTGCTCGGTCGTTACGCACAGGGAGCCGGGGAGGCAAATACGGCAAGCCCTGAGGACACAAACGGCAGAGATTTAAGACGGCTGAAAGGTAGGTGTTGATCGAATTGTATTTTCTCTATTCCACAAACGTACTTGCCACCCAACTCCCCCTGTCCAGACAAACAGTCGGCTCCTGCATCCAAACCATCACTATGAACTCTCTCTTGCGTCAAGCTGCGGTCCGCCGCGTCGGCAGCTCTGCGCTGCGCCAGTCCGTTCGACAAGCACACACTTCCCCTTCTTCAGCCGCGGGAAAGCCCAAGAGTGATGGCCTCATGCGTGGTGTCTTTACCACGGTCAGCCTGGCCACCATCGGCGGTGTCACGTTTGCTGTAAGTGCCCTCGCTCCCTCGGGATCACCGGTTCGATCTCCATTGAGAACGGCTCCCTCATCCCTCCATTCCCCAAAGCAGGAGCTGATCCAAGTTCCCGGTATAGGCAGCAAGATCAGGCAGCCGAATGTCGAACCGATTCACGACCAGGAACAAGAAACTTGACAGCAAGAAGTGGTTCCGCGAAGGAGCGGATGACACCTGGCTGAGTGGATGACTCGTGTATAGTTATTCGGAAATATTTCCATTTTACCGACCACGTTTGGCGGGTCATCCAGGCTCAGAGTCGACGTCGGCGGGACGGCACACATCCAGAGGTGTTTAGGCGTTTGGCTCCGGTGGCAGCAGCTGTCAAGTTTTGTTGGTTCCGAACATTTCGGTGGCCCATGCCAGCTGTCTCCTCGATGCACGGAATCGTGCCGGAGAAACTGTCCTGGAAAATGTCGCCCCAAACTTTATTCCTTCGAGAATAGAAATCAATAATATTGAGTATCTTGACACTCAACCATGGCGCCACCAACACCTTGCTTTGGGTATCCCGCCACGCTGGGAATTTGTCCACTTAACTCCGGGGGCATCGATAATGTCGCCGAATCATGATTGTCCATGTCGACTCAAAATTGGGTTAGATCACAAGCCAATAACCGCAGATAACCCTCGCTGGGCCAGGAAGCAATAGATCGACTTGCTTATGAAGTTGTCAACGGTCGCACGGCCCACAGATCGTCGTCGTCGGTGACGCTCAGTCGATGCTCATCTGCAGGGCTGGTACACTCCGAGGGGTGATTGACCTCCAAAGTCTCCACGTCGGTGAGACTCTGGCAACTTTTGACATTTGTGTCATTGTGGTTGTGGTCATGGTCGTGGCTGTCGTTATCGCCGTCGGTGTCGGTGTCGCTATCGGTGTCGCTGTTGTCGCTGTTGTCGCTGTCGTCGCTGTCGTCGTATCCATCCTCGCCAACGTCCTCCACATCGCTTTCTTCATCTTCACTGTCGCACTCATGCGTTTCCACGCGTAACTGTGCCGCGGTGGCCATGACCTGAGCCATGGTAACCAGCTCGACTTTGATGGCAGCCTGGAATGACTGGAAGGTGGGCACTTGTTGTAGATATAGCGGGAGCTCATTCGCGCCGTCGCACCGGCTCCGATCTGGCTTCGCGGCCCGAGACAACGGCATGAGATCGGATGTTTGGCGGTCTTGCTCGATCCAAGTGCTGGCACCCTCGTGTATTGAAATGTGGCCGAGTAGTTGCCTTAATCGGGGTTCGAGTCGGCCTCCCTCGAGTCGGAGCCTGGAGTCGGAGACGTAGAGAAGTCTCGTGGCGACATATCGCTCCGCTCCTCTTGACCGGTCTCCTGGTTTGGCTTCAAAGCACAGCGGAGCGTGCGAGGCGAGCGGCTGAAGCTTTACCGTGGCCATGGCGATGACAGGAGGACGAATTGCCAGAGACGATCGATCACGGCCAGAGCTGGGGTGATGCCACGAGCAAAGCGGGAGAGAAAAACTTTACCTACGCCAGGGAGGAGGCATCTACTTGAATCCTGGCCGCCTTCTTCGACCGCCTCGAGGTTGAGGTGGCCTAATGACAATAGCCCTCATCTGACCAGTGATCTGGCTGAAAGTGGCCCTGGAGGCTAGCAAGCCACGCGCAAGAGGAGGGGAAGGCACAGACGATTTGGGAAAGTCAAAAAAGGGGTCTATGCGTTGTTCACACATTCTCTGAAATGGGTTACAGTGCGGCTGACCATTTCGTCTTGAAGACGTCTTGTGAGAGGAGGGGACGCCGGGGTCAGGGGCGCCACTTTGAGGGAGAGGGGAACTACCACATGTCGGCCCACGCCAGGCCACGCCAGGGCCACGGCGAGACCTGTTGCCCCTGCACCTTGCGCTCACTAAACCGTACCCAGTAGGCAGAGCCTCGTCAAACTCCTGACGCTTTGCCTCCTGGGCTGGAGTCCAGACCTCTCGTGTCCAGAAAAGGCTAATTGCATGCCCTCCCAAATTGGGCAGCTTCGCAGATTACCGATGGAGGATCATCAGTCCGCGTCCGATAGCTTGAAAACTTTCTTTAAGCCACGATCGGATCAGGATTCCACACCGCTGTCAGCTGGAGTCTTTGCTCAGGCGATCTGGCGACCGACCCCCGCCGCTGTCGGTCAATTCCCCGCGGCACTATCTCATGCTCGTGGCAATCCAAGGTTGTGTCAAAGTTTGTGGATGATGTTGGTTGAGCAGGCTCGTGGAAGTCTTGGAACCCGTCCAACTCCGACGTTGACGTGCTCTTGCTGTGCAGACCACGATCGGCCTCTCTATTTCAAGATCTAGTCATTGGTCAACTTGTCACAGTGATGCCACTGATGCATCTGCTATCCGTTCATGGCCTGTGCAAAGCGACACTGATACGAACCGGTTGTCCATGCACCGACTATTTTCCCTACGGACCCACCTTAGAGACGTGGAGCTTCACTGAAATCCGCGGCCTTTGGACCTCGTTATGTGCTCATCAGGCAGCATGATGCGGCATGATGCGTTGAGCCGGGTAGTACAACCGACTGCTTCTGCGACGAATGATTGAGACTCGTTCGAATTAACTTTTTACCAGAGTTGATAGGGAGCCAGCTCTTCCCTTGCTGTCACTCGATACTGCTTGCCAGGTTCTAGGTCCACTTCAGGAACGTATTCCTACCCGTCGGGTTACGTTCCTAGCGACCGGCGCTCAATGTGGCCTGGCAATTCGCTGGCTCAGACGGTCGACAAAGGCAAATGCATCATACTGATGTCACGTCGCAGCCGAAGTTACAACAATTCGATTTGTTGGCTCGTGCGCAGTTCGTCTTCAATGCCGTCAGAATGACATTGGCAATAGCCGCCGAGACGGAGGATTACAACCAAGTATCAAACTTGAGACAGAGTCCGCATTGCCATGGCCTGGACGACGAATAAGGGGTTTTCTGACACGAAATAAGGCCGGGCATGTTCTGACCTGCGACAATACGAGCCGATGGATTCCTAAACCCTGATGCCACGAGTAAATGTTCAGTTAACCTCGGACCAAGAGCCGGCATCACGACTAGATCAAAGTCTGTTTGTGTTGAGGTGCATGCCATGTATCATCATACCACACCAGAAGTCAGATGGCGGGCAGATTTCTCATCCTCGAAGCACGAGCCTTGGGTAGTGGAACAAAACAAAGCAGATAGCCCAGTCGGGCCCGTAGAGCATCTGAATATCTTGCTGTGGTTGTCCTAGCTCAGACAGTACAATGCGCAAATCGTCGACTTATGTTTCATTGATCCTTTGTCCAGTTCCATTGGTATCCACCGGAGTGTGAATCATCAATACATCTACTCGGGGATAGTGCAATGGCGAGGAGCGGGATGAAGGTTGTATTCATCCGTCCGTCCGCCAGTCCGTCTGTCATACTTCCATCCATCCGTCAATCCACCTTCTGTGGCGGACTAGTGCTGCGTTGAGGGTGGCATAAGTGAGTTTGAATTTTCTTTTGGATCTGACAGGTGGAGCCCTGTTCTGCCATACCGAATTCTCCCCAACGCCGTATGCTATGCTATGGTTCATGACACAATCACTGGCATGTGATGCTTGCCTGCTTGCCCACCTCTGACATCAAAAGCCGCTTCCACACCTATTCGGCGGGATTCTCGCCCGGTAAGAGGTTGCCCCTGACGGCAAACATTTTGCCGGTCGTGCCCGCGATGAAACCATCCACCTGTCGGGCGTACTGCTCAACCTGTCGGCTGTTGAGCATGCTTTCCAACCGGCTCGGTTCTGTCGGCAATTTAAACAGTCTCTGCCACTCGTCCTCGGGCAACGGCGGCTGCTTCGACAGCGCCCTCGCCGCATTCTCAGCTTTTCGCTTGGCCTGCCACTGCTGGATCTTGGCTTGTTCGCGGGCCAGGGCCCGAGAGTGGTACGAGAAGTTGTTCGCTTCGGAGTGGTGCGTCTCGATGGCGTCGAGGAGGTTGTCGCAGGTCTGTGAGAGGAAGGGATCGATGGAGATGGATAAGGAATCGAACGTCGGAGCCAAGCCATCGGTCTGGAGAAGGGGGTTGTTCTCGATTTCCGACACGGACGCCGGCTCTTTCATCACGCCGGACTGCAGGAGGGACGGCAACTGGTGGAGGAAGGTGGTCACCAGGTGAGAATTGTGGATCTGGATGGGTAATTCGACCAGGATGTCGGAATATTTGAGCCCGGACTTTTGCAGACTGGAAAAAGGTGAGGGCGCGTCGCACATCAGCACCGGGAAGATACGTACTTTTCAGTCGTAAATTTGCTCTCCTTGAACGCCGCCATAAACTGCGGGGAGAGTCTGAATGCTCGTAGACTGAGCACACCTTGCGAACTCCGGCTCACGTCGTGCACCAGTGCCACCGTCCTCTCGTTGAGGTCTTTTTGGTAGTAATATTGGTTCTCGATGAAATTCGAGTTGACAAAATTGCCCAGATTGGCACTCGTGTACCAGCCGACGTTGTTGGCATCCACGTTGACCTCACGCAGATGTCTGATCATCTCGGCCTGGTAGGCCGTGTTCGCTTTGGCGCGAGGCGCCGCCGCGGCGGTGTTGAAGTGCTGCTGCTCATACTGCACCTCTGGAGGCAAATCGACCACGGGAAAGGGAAAACAGTTGGTGACTTCGAGAGTACCGTCGACGTCCATGCCGACGAGGCTGCCCGTTGCCGTTGTCGGGAATCGAGACGCGCAATGTCTGATCACCTTCATCACCACCTATCAAGTCCATCAGCGACGGTACGAAGCCTTTCCAGAGTGTGGCCCTACCAACGCCTCGAGTTGGACCGCCTTGAGCGGAGGTTCTCTGCGAGCCATGTTAGCGGATGTATGGTGCCGGGATGGTACTGGGTCTGAACATACTCGTTGAGCGCCATACTTGTTGTCCTCCGGTGGTTCTGATTTTGCGACGGTTTTCTTCCAACTCCGTTTGACCCTGGTGATTCTCACCCGCGCAGGTTTGTGGGATTCTGGATGAGGCAAGTCTGCCGAAATTTTGCATTTGGTGACGTCGGTACCAGGGGCAGAAGAAAGATACTGCCTGGCATGTATGACCGCAGCCTCCCAGCAAGTATCTGGTGATCGAAACTTGATATCATGCTATGCGAAGAGTGCCATTGTAGATTTTTCTCTCATCCCACAAATCGTCAGCATTTGAGTATGGAGTATTGGTGTCAAGCTGTAGAACAATGTACCGTAAAGATCCGTGGTGACCCACGCCGATCGCCAAATATTTCTGTCAGCACCCATCCAACACCCAAAGCTGTACTTTTCTTGTCGAACATCGGCTATACATTCTTCGTAGCCTCTCAGTGTGTGTGAGGCCTTTTGGCCTCCCATGTCGCCCAATCCTAGTTCCGATATCTGGTTTGTACGTGCGCCAGCCAGCCATGGGTTGCGGTACTGCCGCTCTAACTGTGCCTCCAGGCTGGAGCTTTTGCTGCCTTCACCGTCGACCTCCTTGTTTACCCCTTGGACACGCTCAAGACCCGACTGCAATCGAAAGATTATGAGAGGCTTTACAAAAATGCAAATGGCACGACAAATCGATCTCTGTTCCGAGGTCTCTATCAAGGTGTCGGCTCCATCATCTTCATTACCATCCCCTCGTCGGGCGCATTCTTCACCACGTACGAAGCCCTGAAGCACACCCTCAACGATCTTGTCCCTCCCAACTCGACGCTCTATCTGCCTCAGCCGGCCATACATGCCGTCGCCAGCGGGAGCGCTGAGCTCGTCAGCTGCGCCATCCTGACACCGGCGGAAGTCTTGAAGCAAAACGCGCAAATGGTCAGCTCTGGCGTCGGAGGATCCTCTACGCTCCAAGTCCTCAGGCAGTTCCGTTGCCATCCAGCGCGATTGTGGCGGGGTTACACCGCCTTGGCCGCGAGGAATCTTCCTTTTACAGGCCTTCAATTTCCGGCCTTTGAGTATCTCAAGGAGTTCTTCATGCGAAAGAGAAAGCAGCACAAGGGAGAGAAGGGTGTTGACAGCATCTTCGAACGTGCGGGTATTACAGCCATCAGTGCAGGCCTGGCGGGCAGCGGCGCCGCTTGGATCACCACACCGATCGATGTGGTCAAGACGAGAATCATGCTGGCTGCCAGTGATGCCAGCAGACCTGCGACAGCCGGAGGCCAACCGTCACATTGGTTAATGCACGGAGCCCAGGGGCGTCGTCAAACTGGTTTCATGGTCGCCAGAGATATCCTGGCGACCGACGGGACGAGAGGCCTCTTCCGCGGAGCCCTATTACGATCCTGTTGGACTGCCCTTGGCAGTGGACTCTATCTGGGCTGCTATGAAGGCGGTCGCTGCTACCTTGAGAGACACAGAGAACAGGGCGGTGTCAAGGAAGGTGACCACCTCATGCAACGTGACTGGAAGAATGTGCAAGTGGGTATTGGCCGAAGCAGATCGCAGGAAGTGGTCAAAAAGAGTGCATGGCAAGATGATTGACGTGCTCTGCCACTGTCGATTTCTTGACTCGCTCTAGTGGTCTCGATCCATAGGATGCTTCTCCGATAACCTTCAGGTCCCAAGGAGGTTGAACTTTGCTTCAGACGGGTGATTCCTTTCAGGTCGACGGTTCGAGAGAGGTGTGCTGACGGAGATAGGAACAGAGATGGCTGAGCAGCTTTGACAACTCATTGGTCGACGAAATGACTGGCAATGTCGATAGCGGTCAATTCCATGGACGGAAGCCCTCCCCTCACACCTGTTGTTCGAGGTCGAATTATCTCACCGTGATCTCGACATTGAGCTCTCGATTGCCAATGGTTATCATGACTTCACCACTCTGTTACAACCTCATTTCTTCATCTTACTGGTCGGAGGCCTTCCTAAAGCATGGATTCGGCACGTGATCACATCCGGGTCTGCTTTAGTCATCAAGTCAGCACTCTAGGATGGGTGCATCTCCAACCCAATAGAGGAATTTCTGAGCTTCAAAGACTCGGTCAGTTGTCAACAGGCAAGATTCAGCGGGGATATATCTCCCACACTGCCACGTCTTGGCCCTGGTCAATCTTACTGAGTTTCAAGAGGTGACAAGGTCAAAACTCTTGTTCTCAGCTTGCTCTGCTCTTCATCTCAACATACCACACAAAACATGTCATCAGGCATATCAGTTCTCTTGGTTGGGGCCAGCGGCGTACTTGGGGAACCGCTGCTCCAGGAAGTGACTCGACAAAAAAGCAACTTTCGTCGGATAGCAATCCTTACGAGTCCGGACAGAGCACACAAATTCGAGAACTCTGCCGTCGAGGTGGTCGTGGGGTTGCTGTATGATGCAAACTCGTATCAAGGTGAGAATCTCGGACATCGATCTCCTTTCCTCGTCTCAGAATCTTGTCAGCCGAGATAATGCGAGGCCATTTCTGAGGTGTAATGCGCAACTCCTGGACCGTCTCGCAAGTATGAAGCTCTGGCAGTCGTCTGAGAGGATTGCTGCAGAATGAATATTAATGCGAGTGAAACAGGGTTCACGCACGTCATATCCGCTGTGGGAAATGCGTTGATGGCGTTACAACCTGCCATGGTCGAAGCGGCCGTGGCCGCAGGAGTGCGCCACTTCTATGCGTCCGAGTGGAATAGCGACATCGATCAGAAAGAGATTCAGAACATGAGATATTTCCGAGACAAGCAGACCGTCCGGGCATACCTCCGAGCCAAAGCGGCCCACACACCGGGCTTTCAGTTCACGCTCATGGTCACGGGAATTTTCACGGAATGGGCGATCGACGAGTTCTACGGCTTTGACCACAAGACGCACACGGCACGGCTATATGGACAGCCTGGACGGCGCATCGGAGTGACGAGTATCCCAGACGTTGCGCGGTACACGATTGATTCACTCCAAATCGAATTCGAAGGCCCAGGGCGCATTCTTCGTGTGCAAGGCTGGACCGGCACAACAGAAGACCTCTTTGCGGAGATGGAGAGAGCAAGGGGCGAGAAATACAACATCACCTACGTCGACGTCCAGGAGGCCGAACAGAGGCAAGAGGAAGCCAGGCTGGCCGGGAACGACCGGGAAGAGATGATGTACAGCATCAAGTCTCTCCTGCTCAGTGGGTTTGGCGTGGCAGACGGCGTAGCCAAGTTGGATAACCATCGATTCAGTTTCGATCCAGAGACGGCGAGAAGGACGTTCGAGCGCGTGTTCTTCCGCAAGGATGCGTAGGAGGGGCAGCATATGTGTACGGAAGATGACTGCCATGAATGGAATTCAGCTCATCCATCTCCACCTCGCCTTCAACAATACCAGCAGTCTTCCATTTCTCCTCACGCAGTCACTGGACTCCGCTGGCCTCCTCGATCGTCTGCTGCTCAAAGGTGGCTCGACCTCGGACGCCATCAGCCGAGCACAGTCTTATTTTCTTGTCTGCGCCGTCGTCGGAAACTGCTTGACACCGTCGGCCCTCGACTCATTGATGCTGGGCATCTGAGCATGCGCGGATGATGAGGAAGACGGTGAGGGAGTAGAAGGGGGAGACCGATCCTCCCGATCAAGCTCAAGGCGACCATGCAGACGGTGATGATGATGATGATGGTGGTGGTGGTGATGAAGAACAGGGACGCGTTGCCTGCAGGAGGTCACTCTGCCGAGCTGATATCGCTGCTGCCCCAACACACATAAAGCTGAAGATCAGTTCGACGACCACGTTTTCTGGATTGGCAAAATGAGGTGGGAGAATCTTTCACCGACAGCGCAAAGGTTTCTCTTATTTCTACACGACTTCACCAACCCTCCTCTGATTGGCGCTCTGGTACCCTCATCGGGCTTGTCCCATCCCTCCACAAGGCCTTTTTTGCCCGCAGCTTTGAAGGCGGATTCTTCACTGCATGGCTTACGTCGTCCCTCAGCAACACCAGTTGTTTTGTCACCACAGGCTGTTGGCGTCGGCGTGTCTCTGTCGTCCACCTTGCGCAAGATCAAGCGCGAAGGTTCTGGCAGCATGTCCTGGGTCGCGACCGCGTTCATCTTGCTTGTTCGATTCCTTCTCTGGCCTGTCATCTTTATCGGCGTCATCTATTCTCTGGCCACCAAAACCAAAACGCTCTCGGACGATCTGATTTTGTGGTTTACCATGATGATAATGCCTACCGGCCCGCCTGCGGTGAAACTGGTCGCCATGGCTGATGAGCAGAGCGGATGACCAGGAAAGGATGAACATTGCCCAGCTCCTGACCGTACGTCTTCCAGAGGCCTCCAGGCACAATCGACCGCTAACGAGTGCCAGCAGCTCTCCTACGTCTGTTCGCCTATGCTGGCTCTTACCGTGGTCGGAAGTCTATACTCGAGTGAAGCGGCAATTTACCGGTGAGAGGACTTGGCTTCTTCTGGGTTGGACACAATATTGGCCAACGACACTGTTAAGAGCTGGAATGCTCGAATAAAATGACTGCTCAGGAAGCAGCGGGTCGACTCTATGTTCATTACCATCCGGCGTAGCACCACCAGGTACGACACCCAGCGGCACAACCGTGTGTACTGACACTGGACAACCTCTGCCTGACGACGCTGAACACACCCGATAACGATGCCTCTGCTTGGCCGTAACCCTCGGCTTCAAACGCCAGGTACCCTCCAACTGCATCCCTCTGAAGGCTCTATTTTAATATAGCAGCTCCTGTCGCCATGACCATCATAGACAAAAGAGAGAAAATTGTGCCACTCATTGCTTCATCTCCACAAAGGACACGTTCTGTGCAAGTGCCAGAAAACAATAGCGCTGGGACGGACGTCATGGCGGTTGGTGGGCGGCCCGGGAGGGGGACCTCGATATGAGGGTTGGTTCTGGCAGGAAATCAGTTGGTCAACACTCAAATTCAAAGTGTCCACCGGTTCGTGGTAGATATATCTGTTCTATGCGTGAATCCACAACGAATTTCCAAAATCGCGATACAGCATGTCCAGGAATGAAGAATATGTTCAGTCCCATTCAACAGCGCCCAACGCGAGCGACAGTACAGTCCGGTGGCGTGGTGAATGCCAGACAAGTTCAGAGTGCCGACCAAGTAACCATGAAAACTCTGTGCCGCACCATAGAATTCAAGGGAGCCGATAGAAGAGAGTCGTCGATCGTAAGCTGGTGAACCGGACCTCGCCCGCTGAGCGAGGCGACATGCCTTGACGGCACATCACTGCAGTGAGAGCTAATCCCGGTGGCTGGACATTTACCAGATGGACGACCTCTACCAAGATTCAAAACAGGCCTGACCAAACGCCTCCGCCGGAACCGTGGGTCGGGATCGCTGGCACCGATGCCCCAAAAGGAATCAATCAATGTTACCTCAGAAAGCGTCCCAACGACGGCAACGAGTGGACAGTAGTGGAGAACCCAGACACAGCCCCCAGGATAACCGAATCAGTTCCAGTTGCGTGCCTGAGCTGTTTCATCTGCGTCTCTGGCCCGGCGCTCCTGCTCGGACCCAGCACCGAGCAGTTGATTTTGGGTCTGTTTCTTCTGCTGCGAGAGTTGAGTCGAAAGCTTGCCTCCTGGCTTGTTGATTTTTGCAGCACGTTCCTATCAGACTACAGTCAGCGCGGTCATACCGTGGAATGTGCGGCTGAGCAGTGATGGTTCAAATGACACGGGTGAGGCCTAGTGGAAAAGCACGCGTCGGTTAACAGCGGGCAAAGGAGGGTCTCAGATCGCGACAACAAGGTCAGCACAGCCGAACAGCAGGCAGGAGTTGCTTGAATCATGGATCCTTGCTCAGCGCCGCTTTTACCACACTGAGCTTTTCGACCCGCGACCGCAACAGGTTGGTGAGAGCAGAGACCGCAACACTCACCTCGGCGGCTTTGGCCGCCGCACTCCTCGCGTTCTCGGGACTCGATGCGTCCTTACTGCTTCCACCAAGCGGGCGGCCTGGTGTACTTGTGGTCAGTTGCTTGGGAACAGGCGCCGAAGAGGGGGCCGTTTGCGAGCTGGAGCCGAGAACTCGTCCTGGCGTGGTAAAGTGGTCGGCCCTGTTCGCCGACTTGGAACAGAGATTCCCCATGGTCGTGCGTTCCGTTTTCTCAAAGCGACACACTCTTCTCGATCGATGACACTGCCACAATCGCTCTGTCGATGTGACCGAAGATGGACTTGGGCGGAGGACCCTGACCCTCTTGGCAGCTTGGTGTCCGAGTGGCGAAGATCAGCCGCGGCTAGGTTTCCGTTCGTAGATACACCGCTCAGCTGGAGCACAGGGAAAGATCAACTTCATCTCGACATACATATAGCTACATAGACACATAGCGTCTGAGTGGCCGACTTCAGAACGCTCAAAGGCAAGTCATGTACCCTGGTCACGGCGCGTTTGGACGCGGCAAGCGGATGGTGATGGGGATTGTGGGTCGCAAAAGAGTGACCAACGTGACCAACACTTCTCCAGCAGAGTGAATCCGAGAACGGGCAACAATTCTATCCCTCCCGCCGTCGCGGGCACTGAACCACTCCCACCGGAAGGAAGGATTTTAGACCATGGCCATACTTCATCCCAATGCAAGAGATCCTTGATAAACAGCTGTCCTGGTCTTGCACATGCCACAGACGATGAAAAGGCGCTGTTGCAACACGGATCATTGTCGGAGGGGTGGAGATCTAGCGCCGTGCTGCTTTAGCACCCGTCCCGGAGCTGTGATGGCCATATCGGTCTTCCACAGGCCCATCAAGATGGAGTCGGGTATCCAAGTTCCCCAGCAATGCCCATCATCGACACTCACATGCCAGCAGGGCCTTGCCTTTTCGGCCATCGCGTGGTAGCCTCGTTGAGATTTTCCGGCTCTCTGGCACGCGCAGAGAGTGTTATGGGATAAGCAGTCGCGTCCTGTTCAGCGCGTGTATAATGCTTGCGCGCTCCGGGTAGGCTAGGTCCCAGCAACACGATTCCGCCAGTCATGCGCGGTCATCGAAGTCGGCCTATATCATCCTGTGCCCTTTTTTGGCTCCCTATTCTCGTCCCCTCTCCCCCGACTTGCATTGAACTTTCATTAAAGCAAAGTTTGCACCCCCCTCTTCCGCTGTTTTCCTATCCGTCAATCCTGCGACAAAGTGCCTGGCTGTGTCCGCTGTCTTCGGGACATGCGTGACCGCGGTGACTGCAAAGACTCAGACTGCTGTCTGCTTTGCCGTGCACCCCTCCTCTCCCCCATCTGACCGACACGATAGCGACGCTGGAGTCGGCCAAATTCTTCAAATTTCAAGTACCAAGTCGACCGTGTTTGAAGATCACCACCAGAAAGCCTGTCTTGCATCCACGACCTCCTTCCAGCACCGATTGTCAGCCCGTTCTCCTTTTCGGCCCCGATCGAGTCCCATTAGCCTTATGTCTTCGTCGACTTCTAGCTCAAAAAAGAGGTTTCCCTGCCCTCGTCCGGGTTGCCAATCAGGCTATCGGAGTCGCCAACTTCTCAATGAGCATATTCGCGCGACACACGAGGGCCAACGGATCCCCTGCGGTTATCCGGCCTGTGATAAAACCTTTGCGAACCGGGCCAACCGTAACAAGCATGTGCGAAACCACTTACGATGCTTGTTCTTCCAATGCTCTTCTTGTGAATACGAGAACACCCGTGGCGACAACATGAAACGTCACATCGAAAGTGCCCATGACATCCCGAAAGCAAAGCAACGGAAAGGGGGACACTACAGACAAGTTCGTAACAAGACAAGCAGCTAGCCTCGCAGCCGGGAACAAGTGCGCGACACGGTCCCATTATGCGGCCTCCAGCCATCAAATACACTATTCCTCCCGAACCCTACGATCCTCCATATTTGCGCATATATAAGCCCAACCCTGTTTAATGGAACACTCTAGCAGTGCAACACCGCCACCTCCACCAACCACAGCACTCTACAAGCCTCTTGACCTCGCAGCTCGAGTCGAAGATCCAGCTTGCCACCGACGACTATAGATCAGAAGACGCGACCATACCCCTACAGCACGCGTCTGGGACGCTCCACTTGCAACACTCGCTCGACCTTCATGTCGGTGCTGGTCGCACCGAGGGCCAGACAGGCCCACAGTTGTTGACACCCAAAAGGACATGCTGGCTGAACAGATCCTTGAACCAGAGAGCCTAGGACATGCACCTACACACTGTCGTCTACGAGAGTTTGTCGACAAGATCAGAGAGTTCTCCTGTCCGCCACCAGGGTGCTTGCAGTGAGAATGATGTGACCCTGATGACCCAGTTGCCCAGTCAACACCGTTTCAGCCTGTCATATCTCGCTCATAAACAGTGCGAGGTGATCGAAGGAACGGACAACACTCGAAGGGAGCAGGAAGAAGAACCTGCAGAACACGAGGAGAATGTGCATCTCTCGACGAGGCGACAGACGAGCGAGACCTGGACCAGGACAGACAATCTCCAGGTTCGCAGGAAGAGGTGTATGACCAACATTGTCACTTTGTGGCGACAGCAGGTACCGTCTGCCGTCGGTGCGGACAAGATTCCCGTCTAGGAATAAGCTCACAGACACTCAAGGACCTATACGAAACCAAAACGACCCAGCTGATCCCAGAAAAGTTGACACCTAATCCAGCCGTGCCATCATTGCAGCCACGCTGGACGATACGACGTTCCATGATGATCCGCTCAGGCTGTGCAAATATGCTGCACTCAAGGCCCCCTTCGGACAGAATGGGAACCCCGGAAGCATATGCGTCGACTCGGGCTGCTCGGGATCTCTAATCGACCGTTCGTTTCTCAATCCGAATATATTAAGAGATCTAGATTTCCTTCAATTAGCTCCGCAGTTGGCTCCTAACTCGCAATCGGACATCTCCTGTGGAAACAGCCCGGCCGCACCTTCAGCTTTCACGGCACGCATCATCGGGCAGCTGAACGCTGCAGAGAACCCTCCTCCCTCGTTGCCAGAGCATCGAATGGGCCAACCCTAGTGGTGTGACAATATTTGGAGACGAGTCGACCAGAGCAGAGCTACAGGAAGTCGTGGAAACATACCCGAACATAGGGAAAGAAGGAGCGACGACAGTGGACGTCCCCGAGGACGCGCCATCGTTCTTCTACCAATGGCAAGTCAAGATCGGAGACCGTCAGAAGCTGACCGTCGTATCGCATCGGGGCCAAGAATCTTCAATGTTGCCGTCATGGGATTCCAAAACTCACCCCCATATGTCCAGCGACAGATAGACACGCTTCTTCGTCCCTGCAAGGCCTTTGCGCGAGCCTACATCGACGACATTGCGATCTTCTGTCGGGTCCTGTCGGACCATAAGGACCACCTTCACCAGGTCTTCCAACTCTGCGACAAGAAGCGAATTAGGCTCTCGTTCATAGGATACCCGTCCGTCCAGTTACTCGACCACAAGGTGGACGTCCTGGGCCTAACAACCAACTATGAAAAGCTGGAGGCAATCTGCCTGCTGAAATTCCTGAGAACCCTCAAGCAATTGGAACACGATTTAGGTCTCACCGGATGGTTGGGGACTCACATCTCTGGTCACGCTCGGAAAGCTGAACCACTACAACGCCGAAAGACGGAATTATTGAAGAAAGCGCCTGCCGCAAAGGGCGAGGCTGTCAGACCTTCTCAGCGAAGACCGCAATCGAAAACCTGTCAGCCACGTTGGCAACAGCTAGGTTAGCCGATTTCTGCAGCGACATCCAGGGATTCATACAAAGTAGGCAGCAAGATTGAGGCAGCCCACATGGACAACACACGTCCAGATATCCAAGAGCCATGGTTTGCTCGAGTCAAACAGCTTCAACAGACTACAAGGTGGATGTCGCCACCATTTGGAACATGGCATTGGCATCGGCTGTTCTACAAATGCTCAAGTCCGAGCAACATCCTCCAAAACTAGACGCCAGCTCTGATGGACCATCTGTGGAAGTTCTGTAAGTGGTGTCATGCGCAGGACATGGACTTTAGTTCCTATACTCGTCCATCTGTCGGCTCTCAGGCGACGATGAACTGACAGTCAAGGCTCGCCGGTTCTAGAGGACCGAGATGGGCCACAAGTATAGAGACAGTCAACACCACTGAATCCTCCATCCTGTCATCATCTTCACCAGTCAGAGCCGGTGTGGTCATTCACTGCTCGCACAAATGGTCTTGGCCAAGGTGATCCTCCAGCCTTCTGAGATCGATCGCTCACATAGACCACTCGCTTCCATCGTTCGGTGTGCTCGCTGGTTGCCGCTTTGGCCCTCCAGCTGATGGGGAGTATCATGTGTGACCCCTGTGACCTTGGCTTCGTTTCACAATGGATATGTCTCGGTGGCAGGTTTCCATTGTGGCGGCAAGTCAGTTCCTCTCGTGCTTGCCATTGTGTTTTCAATGCGGCACGCTTTCGTGTTTGTCATGGGTGCACGTAAGTTGTTGGTTCTATTTTCTACCGTTTGTAGCTAACGCTCCAGAATTGGAGATGGAGAATCAGGCGCAAGCGCGTCTGAATGAGGTCAAAAAGGTCACCGACGCCTCTGAGCGTGGGAGGGGCTTGAGAGGATGTCGCCATCGGAACGGAGCTGGCGTGGCCAGGGACGACGGGACTTCCACTGCCACCCCTGCGACGCCTCAGAAGCCCAAGGTCTTGTTGCCTTGTGAGGAATCCGCGAGCGCCAGAAGAGGGAGACCTTTGAAGATGACAGCTCGTTTGCGTCGATCCTCCTCCGCACCCCCCGGTGCACTTGCTCCTCGCAAACACGTGAGAGTCTGCGGTCTGCGTGCTCTCCGCTTCATTCTCTTCGACAGCAAATCCTCTACGGTTGCCGCGGTCTATGTTCCGGTTCCTGGGCCGAGCATTATCGAGAAGGGCACGTCCCTTGCCGTCCTGTGAGTGGTCGGAGCACATCCAAAACGCACGTTCGTGGTGTCCGCTGACATCAGTTTGGGTTCCTGAGCAATGCTTCGAGCTTGCCGACAAGGTTGTCATATACCAACAGACTTTATGTATGAACGTGAGATAAACAACATCAAGCTAATGTAAGTTACCTCCCTCCTCATTCATGCCATGTTCTTCCGCCTCTCGATATCTCGATCTTTTCTCTCGTCAAAATGCACCACCACAGAAAGATCCTTGCTCTCATTCGACTCGAGGATGCCGGTCTCATCAGAAGCAGAACTTCATTGATCATTATGACTCGGCCAGAAGCTATGCACTGACACCTCGGAATATACAGGCGGCTGGCGTGGCGCTGGCGCCATACAATCCTCAGAAGGTCCTTGTGTCAAACCAGGTCCAGCTGTCTCGGCCCTTGCCAAATACACCTCGAAAGAGACACCGCTCCAATGAGAATGCTCTCCTATCGTGTATTATCCACCATAGAGCCTGTCATACTCCAGGACCGAAATGTCAAGCCGGCTCTCGGGGGGACCGTCCACAGAAAGCGAGGCGTTGAGTTATGGTGAGTGTTTCTGCCTGGAGCCGACGTCAAGAGTGACCGCTGCCGGTTCAGTAACGATGCGACTCCGATCGTTCTCATCAAGCTTGGGCATCCTTTGCGAATCGCAACTACTAAGTGCCTCATTACAGATCTCGTCATCGGTCTAAGATGCGTAGCACAATCTCTGGGCTGGATCCAAGTATACCACGTGCAGACGCTCCATTATACATGGTGCCAAGAGACATTGTGGACAGTATTCGGCCATGTATGTGGTATTACATTGATGGGGGCTACCACTGAAGCTAGCTGATGGTCAGTCACGCTCCCGGCGGCATCGCGTGTTCCAAGGGCTGCAAGATGGCCGTGAAGTGGCTGGGTTTTTCAAGATTTCGACAAGTTGTTTACGGCGGTTAATGCAGCCGCGCCAATGTTGCATATGTCGAATCCTGCAAACAGGTGGCTCATTCATCTCCACATTTGGACCTCTTTCAGATCAAAAAATCCGTGCAGGACACCGTCTCAGGATCTGAAAACCTAGAGCGTCCCATGGGCGAGATCATCGATCGGGAAATCCCCAGCCTGAGGGAGAAAAACAAGCTCCAGAAGTAGTCCCCTCTGAAGAAGACTCTGGACAGCAAAGCAAGCCCTATTACGTCTCCAAGCTCATGCGTTGAGGCAAGATGGTCTGTGGTGGAGTCCTCAAACTGAGGAAGAGATCAAACCGACAGAAGTAGCTCGCTCTGGAAGCTCTATGCCACGAACTTTGATGCCAACTCCACACACATAAACGCATCCTTTGTTCCCAGAACCTCCAGAAATCAGCCCATGCGAAGAAGAGATCCGTCTCCTGCACTGTCCTCATCTGTTCTCATCACAGGATCCTCCGAAACACGACTTCAGATACACGGCCAAAAGCTCAAGGGTTTTGAGGGTTGACCAGGTATGTTCCACGCTTTAGCCCGAAAGCACCGAAGATGTGCCCGCTTATCCCAATGCTCAAAGCCTTATCTCAGGGAGTACTACGAGCAGGTTTGGTGACGTGGTTTACAGTCATATACGCTGAATGGCTGTGGTCCAAGAGGGTCATGGGTATTGCTGGTCCAGCCTAAAGAAGGCGGTGATCAACCGAAGAGATCTTGATGCTCGTGTATTTATCTACATGAGCGATCAGCAATCAGCCATCCTAGGAGGCCACCCAGTCAGCGATAAAAGGCCTATTGCAGTGGATAAGCTGACCCGGATCATTATTACATCCGTCAAACTGGATCAATATCAGTCGAGTCCATACTATCACCGGGTCAGGTCATGGACGTAGGAAAGGTCACCGAGTCGTCTCTCCCTCACCTGATTCGATATTGGCAAATGCAGCGGGATGAGAATCATCGCTCAATTTGATCCTGACTGGGGCATACCCCTGTTGGACCATGTTGAAGATGAATGCTCTGCAGCCTGAGCGGATGGCCATGGATCTGCAACCTACTCCCTGCATACGGTAGAAGGTCGGTGCTTCTTCACACGAAAGTCTCGAGAAGGTGGTGCAGGTGTTGCTAGATGCGGTGTCGTCAATGTTCACGATGGGGAGGATGGCAATGTATTGCAGGCGCCATCATTCCAAGACATTGTCGCAGGGAGTTTTTCTGTCTTGAGCCTCATCTGTGAAGTGGCCTTCTGTGTTCTCTCCACCACCCTCTCTCCGAGACTCAGCCGTCAACGTAGGTCGGAAGAAGTCGTCAAACATCGGGTGCGAATCTACATGGCATGCTTGTGCAGCACACCTGCTGAGTCCGCAGTATCCAATCAGCAGTAGTGCTCCAAAATCACAGCAAACCACAGATCACTGCGTGATTCGCGGCTGTCAGTCTCATTTCAAGCTAGCAATGAGCCGATGTTTGGGGACATCTCATTGCAACCATGGTCGGGGAATTTCGTGCCGAAGAAATAAGCGAGCCAATTGGGCGGTGTGATCTGGCCTGCAATTCGGGCAAAGCCCTTACACCATCCATGTTGGTGGGTGTGGAAAATCAGGCTGAGATAGGTGGACCAAGCATGGTCACCTCAGCCGTGTCAAGATGCATGACGTTAGACAACTTCTATTCGGCAAAGGCACTCCAAATAGTGCTTGGGAGGCAGCAGCAGTATCATCCGGCAGTTTCCCACTCAGCGAGATCCTGGCGCCATGCGGCCTGTTGTCTGGGTTGCTTTCGGAGCTATACAATGGTGTCAATGATAGCGTGGAAGAGCGTGGAAGCTTTGGGGAAGGAGACTAGCTAAACTTTCCCACAATGGCGCGGGGCTCGACCCGGCAAGCCAAAGGTCCCAACCATCATTGGCACGTGTCTGTGAGTTCCAGCTTGTCGATGTCCGTTTGCAAGTGGCCAATAGATCAGCTATGTGGGTCCACTTTGAGCCTCAAAATCCTTGTGATGTTGGGCATCAACAAAGCCACATTGCTTCGGTCTCGATATCGAAGCAAGGATGTCGGCCCCCCCACGGACAATGCAGCCAACAAGACGGGCTCCGATTTCATGCGTCCTGCAAGAGGACCCGTGACCAGATCCACTGTTCAACGGACGAGGCGTAAAGTTACTAGTGTATAATACAGCCCTGGTGGAGGACTAGTCTTTCGCTAGCGGGGGGGCCACCAAGCTGACGGGACAACACATAGGTCAGCGGCTAGTCACTGTGCTGGCTGTATGTAAAAGGTCGGCAGCGCAAACCCTCGCTTCGCTAGGGTTTACAAGAGCCGGAAGGCAGCAATGGCAAACAGTTTTGATATGACAGTGGTAGCGAGGTCAGTCAGACACGGAGGACGGACACGTCAGAGAGGATGCCTGCAACTCGTGTCACCATCATACCCTCACAGGCCCACAATTTTCAGACAACTACACAGATCGACGAGTCATATTCACAACTTCCTGAAAATCGGAAAGGACAAAGCCAAAACACAAAGGCTGGAGGCCAATGAACCAGCCGCTTTTTCCAACCGTGGCCAATGGCGAATCATATGTTATTTCAGTTCACAATGTAAGATCTGCACTGCATCGTCCAAAATAAGTGTCTCAGACTCACCAATTATGACCCGAAAGACTAATTGTACAGGAAAGAAGACGGTAACATAACCCGAATCCTCAGAGATTCCGCCGTGATATCCACCGTACTCTATTGAATAGGACCAACGCAGACTGTAGCCAGGTTTAAATATTCGTTTATCAAACTCACTAACCAATCATAACAAGGTTGAGTAAAGGGTGCCAGTCATATTGTGTACAGAGGCCGTTAGAAGAGAAATTCGGTGGCGAGACTGATGACACACTGTAGATCAAGCACGTGAGGCAAACTCCTGTGACAAATGGTTTCCTCTCCCTTCCGCTCCTCTCGACAGCGAACGGACCCGTAGTCGACGTGCGTGGGCTATGATATTTGTAGAGTCGATATTTGGACTTATTCGCAGCAATGAAATGTCCAAAGGTCGGCGGCGCAGGAATGTATCATCGCTCTTGGAGATAAATTGCCGGGAATTTGCGAGGTTTGTCAGCATCGACTGTTGGTCGGCAGCGTTGCGAAAGATGGCAAAGCGATCTTTTGTTCCATCGCTAAACCATGTATCAAGTATCAGGTTCTCGAGATGCGCAGGATTGTGGGGCAATACCTTGGAGTTAACGCATGAAACAAATATCCGCCGCTCCCGAGTCGATCGACGGAGACGGGACAATAGCCAGGCATTGATGAAGTCTGCTGGGTCAATGGGTGATTGATCGCCCCCCGGAACGTGTCCCTCAAACACCCTAACAGGTTCTTCAGAGGAGCTTTTCCGGAAGAGCTCTTTGATGTCGGTCGCAATGATGGGATCGACTTTGTCGGCTGAGTCCTCTGACATTCCGGTGCCTTGCGCTCCCTCGACATCTTCAGCCAGTGATTCCACTTCGGCTTTTTGCGAACCAACTGAATCATCCTGGTCCGGCAGAGCCTGCTTCAGCTGGTCGAGCTCGGTCTGAGCAGCGGTATATTCGTCCATGGTGTGCTGATGCAGGGCGTCAAAGTTTCTCAAAAACTCCAGCGAGTGTTCGTCCAGACTGAGGCCGAACCGCGCTCTTTTCCTTTGCTCTTCCACAAGCTGTGCCCGCTCTGAACGCAGATCCATAAGTCTTTCTTTGAGAAGATCTACGTCTCCCAGTCGTGAAAGATATTGCTCCAGCTCAGGACTCTGGTCGGCCGCCGTGCTTGAGGCGTCAACCCGGTCTTCTGAAGTTGCCGCTCTGCTCGAAACCGGGCCAAGGGCTTCAATCGGCTTGATATCTGGGCCTGCGTCGAACAGTCTTTCTTCCCATCTCTCGACCTCAACCTGCCTTTGTATCAGGTCATCCTCTAGCTTGCCATAATTATCCTCGAGAGTCTCCAAGGCCGTCAAACGATGACCACAGAGGGTTTGAAATTCCTCCTCGAGCCTTGCAGACGTTTCTATGCCCTGCAAGAATGGTCGCAACTTGTCGAAGAAACTTGTTATAGACTGGACGAAATCCTGCCTGTGATGGCGAACTAGAGCCCTCTCCCTGTTCAGATCAAATGTCATGTCCCGCACCTCTGCATGATTTTGCCTTAGGTTGAGGAAAATAGCCGACAAACTCTGCCTGCGGCTTGGGGAGGGTCCAGGACGATGGTCAACACTAGTTGTCGATAGACCGTCTCGCTTCTGCCCCGTTTTATCATCCCACGAATCATGCCCAAATATCATGCTTGGTCTCGACTCCTGTTCCACCTCACTCTGCAGGTTCGATGCATAGCTGAGTGGTACCTGAGAAGATGAGGGCTGCTTATAATATGGCGTAAATTCCAATAGTTCCGTCCCTGAGGTTATTGTCGACGGGAGCCATTCAAAGTCCTTCTCATCTTCCTCTTCTCTGTCTCTGGTCATCTCTTCTGTCTCTCTTTGTGCTGTTCTTGTCATCTCTTCTGTCCTTTCTGCTAGTCCTACCACCCCTTCTGCAGCTGCCACCTCTTCTGTTACTGCCACCCTTTCTGTGGCTGCCATTTCTTCTGGAACTGCTACCTCTTCTGCAACTGCCACCTCTTCTGAAACTTGGGTCGCTGTCTTTGGTAGAAGATCAATGGTGCCTTCGACATTCATCGCTTGATGCGAGGTCGATGCCTCGGAGAAGGTGGCTTGAGCGTCTTTGAAAGCATCTTCTTGTCTCTCAAAGGAGACATTCTTCGTCGTATTATCTTCGTGGACGTTTCCAACATCTGTCGCATGCTCTGCAGGTGGGGGGGATTGAGACTGTCTATCACACAAGGCCACGTCAATAAGAATCGTGGTTTGTCTGACAGCTCACTCACGTATATTTCAGCCATCTCCACAGCCATTGAAATGATTTACTTGGTTGCCACATCTGAATTCATGCCCAAGCGTCGGTAAAACTCCAGGCATCGCTGGTCGGTAATGGTGCTTCAGGCTGAAGATGCGAGCCCGCGAGAGAAAGAGGCCGACACTAAAGTCGCCACAAACACAGGAGAAGGGGGCCGGCATGACATGGCCGGTAATGAATATTGGCCCCACAACTTGGCGTCTGCGCTTGTATTTCACTAAAGCATTACAAGCTTCAAGCCAATCATTGCAGTTTGACCTCTGTGATATCCCCGGTCGCATTTTGTCAATGATGGTCTCTTATGCGGTGGCCTGGAGCACATGTCAGCATGCATTCATTCGATCTAGGCCAGCTTGTTGCACCTATCAATTATATTACTGCCTACCATTCACCCTTAACGACCATTTTCCTTTGTGTTGTAATCACTCGTAGAATTGCTTACTTCCTATCTTTCTACCTGAGAACAGCGGACACTTATAGTCACAAGAAACCACAACAGCTGAAACTCCCTCAGCTGGTCCTGCCTAGCTGAAACATACGACCCGACATAACCAAAACGCGGCCTGTCTCACAACACTTTGGATGTGTTCGTGGAATCTATGCTGTGGGCGTCATGTCAAGACCAGAGAAAGAAGAACCCCTCAAAGAGAGGACTCCGAGGCAAACTACTCGCGCTGCACGGGCCGGCGGTAAAGAATATTACCCCAAAATGCGGGCCCACATGCTGACTCGTTGAAGGGCGCCAGTCCCACCAGGACGGTGATAGACGGCAACGGACCACTGATGCACAGGATTCGTATGCCTTGATCGATGATGGCTACAATGATGTAGGTTGTGTTAACGCGTCCAAGACGTGGAGTACCCCGTACACACCCCACCACCGGTCCGCCGAGATTGCCTAGCACCTCTAGCCAGGGGCCAAATACTTCGGTTACAACTCAGCGGGATCCAACCAACGCGAGCTATGCCAGTTATCCCATCTTTTCACGCGCATCCAATGAGTTTGTTACCTTATTTTCGAGCAACCTGTCGATGTACTGATCAGCTCCAGGCAACGCACCGGGCAACAACAGGCCTCCCAGGCTAACTATCTCATCACCGCAGGTCCTCGGGTAGCTAGCAGGCGGAACACTCGTGATCAGGTATCTAATGTACAGGGTCCAACAACCCCACAGGGCCGACAACTTGCTGGTTCTGAACAGAGGACTTCTATGGAGTCAACTTCGGTTTCCTCGGGCCGGACCCATTCGAGTAACCTTCCAGTCCTCGGTCGCAATCTTGCAACTATCATGTTCGGTGATTTCACTTCGTTCGAAAAGTTCGTCAACGCGAATCCCGGGATATTTGAGCTCGATCCCGAAGACTTTGTGACCGAAGCCATTCGAGCATATCAAGTTGGCGAGACTGCCTACGAGAGAGCCTGTGTACAAGCTACTATTCTTCTCAAGCGATTGCGAAATTTGGCCTCAGAAGAAATAGAAGAAGTCTTTGACGACCTCCAAGACGAAGAGTCTGACGAGCTGCGCCAGTTCTATGAACAGACGGACAAAGTTCTCAGACGTGTATGGAGCTCTCAGACGCAACCACGGTCTCAAAAATCCGAGCAAAACCCTCTGGACGGACAATCTCAGATGGTAAGCGGCCGAGGTATGCGTCAGGATAGGGACTTTACTGAGTCTCACCGCGCCGGCGGCATTGTTTCTCCACCAGAGCGTGAAGCCGCGTTACAGAGAGAAACACAGTCGCGGAACCGTGAGGTGTCAGGTCGTGGAAGTCAAAGGCAGAGCCGGCGGCCAGAGAGAGAATCTTCTGTCCACTCCCGACCGCCTCCAACGAGTGAAGATCTGCCTGGACGGCCAGGCGGCGACGGCGCCTGGGATGTGTCAATGACTTCGAGAAGGTTCTCCACACAAGGTAATGTCAGCTATGGGCGCATTCCAACTTTGGGGGGAGAGAGCCCAGGCCTCCTCACATCATCAGATGGGCGCCAAGCGGTCACCCCAGGACAACCTCAGAGCTATAGGACACAGCCGAGGATCTATGAGAACCAACCCCGATCTCTTGCCCCACATCCAGGCGCTACGGACCAAAATCTCCCTCAACAAATGTCAGCACTCAATATCTCAGCGGGAAGGGGTAGTGAATTCTCTCGGTCTAGGCCGAGTGAAGCATTAGCATACCCGTCGACTTCTACTCAACAGCCACCTCTTCATCCCACCTTATTGGGCGACACAGCCCCGCCGCGAACTTCAAGATGGTCTGTCACACCTTCAATTAGCGCGACTGAGGATGACACTCTGGATGAGCGATATTCCAAGAGAGATTCCCGCTTCTTCTCCAGAGGAAGAGTTTTCGCCGTACTCTGGCCTGAGACGGCCGGTACACCATCCAATACACACATTAGTCAAACAGGACACCGGAGTTATGGCCGATTCGGCCAAGAGATCTACAGTTCCATCCGGAGAATGGTTGTCATTAGGGAAGGTCACGGCGTTTGCTGGTGCATTCCAATTAACACATACGGAGGGCAAGGTCTGAAAAGGCCAAGTTTCAACAAAGACGATATTGACGCCCATGCCATCATCCATATGATCGACCAACAGCATACATATCTTGTTGGCGAACCTAGGTCAAGAAAACGGAATCCAATTGCGGTTAAGAAGGCCCGTGCAGACCAGAAGCTGGATCCAGCAAGCCGGTTGAACTTTGCCCGTGTCCACTCAGTTGATCACCGGGTTAAGGTGATGGATGTGGGCTCAGTTATTCCAGAGTGTCTCCAGGACTTGGAAGAATACTGGAAACAACATTCCCGAGTTTAAAGTCGGTTGCTCTTTACGATCACGATTCGTCATATACGTTGAATACTGTGCGAGCTGCCATCTCGCAAGACTGCACACCATCGCATACGTTTCCCTGCCGGTCGAGCCTTGGGCTGTCCCGGCATGGTTGATTGGTCGGAAACCTGGAAGGAGACGAGGCTGAGAGTATGGTTTCCTGCGTTCCTTTCCGACACGTTGTTTCTCTTCTGGTATCTCTGCCTTGCAAATTCGAGGTGAGCTGTGCTTTCACTGCACAGCAATGGATGTCGAGGTGTCGACACCTGGGTGAGCTGATGTCGAGATTGACTTTTGACTTTCAAGTGGTGGGGCGACCAGGCTCGGACCGTTCCTACAAGGCTACAGCATCTCTCCACTCTCTGTTGGCTTTAATTTGGTCCCTTCCAATTGTGGAATCCACAGCAACATTTGCGGCGTAGTGGTTGCCTTTTTGCCTTCCTTAGCGCGCTGTACCGTTTTACGTTACGTTGACAATGATACTTTCGCTTAGCGGTTGGAAAACCAAACCGCCGAAGAGTCGCACGAATGTTGTTTGTAAGGCAGTGACATGTTCCCAGAATCGTTGCCAATTGTGATCTAAGTGGCGTTCCATCTCGAAGAAAACTCTGCCCGACGCCTGGTTATGGTGGTGCTATGTAGGATTCGCCTTTAGCGGCGGGGCCGCGCCTCGCGAGATCGTGGTCCAATATCGGCCGGTCCATGTCACATGACCTTGGACCGGGCTATCATCGCTCATATTATTATGTGGCTGCCACAGGATCTAGGTTATATAAATCTCTCTTGGGCCTTTCTCTGAATTATGTGATGAGAAGGAGGATGGAGATGAAAAGGGTGCTGTAGTCTAGCACGTGACACAGGTTCACCAACCGAAATTCCATCACTCAAGCAAAACTTATCTCAATACAGTTCCTCCATTTCAACTACAAGTGTGCCATCCACACATTGAAAACAGTCTATTCTGTGAGTAGCCACCCACTCAATCGAATAATTCTCGTCCCTGATCGGCACACAATCTGTGTGAGAGAATGTACATTTTCGACTCTGGATCCACTGATAAACATCGTTATTCCTACCAAGTGTAGCGTCAGTGGCAGGTGCAGAGGTTGTAATGGGCAGGAACTCTATTATATGTCTCATACATCTCTGCTCCATTATATTGATAGGAATAATTTCTAGCTTCGCAGAACCTGATTGGCATTCCCGACAAAAAAGGGCGTTGGCAAGGACGTCAAGAGCAAGTTTAGAAAGGGGCCATGCAACAATTTTCGGCCAGAAGACGTGGTCTTGAGGATTCAAATGAAATATGGTTAGTCCGATCTTGAAATGTCTCCTAGCACACGTATCATTCGAGAATATTGTATATCCATTGGCGGATTCAGCGAATAAAGACGGCGACGGCTTTAGCTTGTGTCTTCCATTCACGCCCTATATCCAAGGTCTCGAGCGAAGCTGCACGAATAAAGTCCAGATTGATGCCTGGCACATCCTCCACGTCATTCAAGACTTGCCTACTGAACGATGGCAGAAACTTGACGTGGCTGGCAGTGGCCTCAAGGTCAGTCTGGATCAGAAGCTAGACTCGACAAGCAAGCTCAAGCACATATAGTCGATCAAGGTCATGGTGATGAATGCGGGAAGGGTCGTTGAAGTACAAAAATGAGCGTGCGATATTAGGTCTCTTGTTCATTGTTATCGATGCCTTTTTGACTTGTTCGCTCGGTCAGAGGTGGCTGCCAGAGATGCTTTGCAGAGACAAGCGTCACTACTATTTTCTGCCTGTCCAGAGATTGGTGTATTGTCGGAGAAATAATATTCAAAATACGACAGAACTCTTCGACACTGGGTCCACCGTAGCCACGTTTCTGGTTGGGCCCCTCATGAGTTTCGGGTCTCAGATAAGATCGTGAATGACCATCTTGCAATGCCCACTTTTCAATCCTAAAAATTTGTGGCCTCACGACATCAAATGTAGACCTTCTCAGCTGCTCGGCTCGAGAATCTACGGGCATCGACCGCGTGCTGGCGTCCAATGCACCAATCAGCAAGTATCCCTCTTATCTCGTGTCATGTCCGGCGCCTACAAGCGGATAGGACGACTGATCACGCCATGGCACCCTCCCAAAGACCGCAGGAATCACCTTGCCCTCCAACCCACTTTAGCGCCTTGTATTTACAGAACGCGTCCTTGTAGTGCCACACCCTCCGTTCATTAGCTCTCGGCAGTTTTGTCTTGGTGTGAAAGAAAGCTGCTATGAAAGCCAATCATGTGAGAGTGGAGATGATGTACTACCTGTCAATCATATTGTGATGCGGCTCTTCGGAAGCATTGCTGCCCGAAGAGTGAAGCAAATCCGCCTAGTCGATATCACGAGAGGGGCTTCATGGGGGGAACCGGGGGGGCTGGCACCAAATGATCTTTTCGTCCTTCTGGAGCAAGTTTGGACAAGGGCGAAAGCCAATTGCACGTCTCAAGTCGATCCGCGGGTTGTGTCTTCGTTCAAAACAGTCTAAGCAGAAAGTTGAAATACAGTGGCCACGGAGATGAAAAATGGTCATTGTAAGGTCACCTGTCTGCCAAGGCGACAGCTCTGTGATAGGTAGGGCGACGGGATCATGAGGGAGTTGGTAGGCACCACGGTATTCCTCAAACTGGTCTCCAAGGACCTAGAAGTGAATGTCCAGGCGCCGGTCTGACAATATCGTACTAGCGCTGCTTCTTGGTTTCAGCCCTCCTGTGAACAGAACCGAGATAGATTAAGTAGGACAGTAATGAAACTGTCATGCAGTTAGCTGGAGACAAGGAGTGAACAATCAGATAGTAAAATTTCATTCTTTGCCTCCTGGAATCCTCAGAGGCGCGAGGGTGGGGCTGACATCCTGCCTCTTTTCCTGAAACACAGTTGTTGCACTTGACGTCGCGGGTCTGCTTGCGTAGCCTATTGTTGCCATGACAGAAATATATCTGAAAAAAAGAAGGTCCGAAATAGGGGGAATGACTCTTGATGAGAAACCTTCTTGTATAATCTCTTGGATCTCCAATTCTCCCACCAACGAGCAAAGATCAAGGCATGATGTCGGGCTCTGGCGTTGGAAGAGAGCTGAGGACAATGTTAATGACTTCCTGTGGAGAATTTGGAGACGGCCCGTCTGGTTTGGGCCAGCAATTTGGTCGTCGTTGTGTTGGCATTTGTCTGAGGAAGTAGCTGCAGTCTGAACTGACCGCCCAACTCAGGCGCACTTTCGGCTCGAAGCCGCTGAGCAGTCCCAGCGTCGATCTGTATTGAAAGTTGATCAGTCTGATCGGCGAGCTCGTGATTGGTGATATACTGAATCTCTGAGCCGTCTGTAAACCAGTGTCGGCTTATAAAATCTTCAAGCTGGTTCACGCCCAGTTCTCTCGCTGGGAAGTCCAGACCTAAGTCCAGGGCTTCTTCGAATAATACCAGTTCACCAATCATGCTGCGTAGCTTATGCAGCAACCAGTAGTTGACGTATGTGGCCATGTCAGCAGTGTCTCGCCACCCGCTCCTGGAGATATTCTCAAAGACAGAAGCAGTTTGGTTTGGTCTTAGTAAAAGGCCTTTCATTCCTTCACCGAGTTGCGCCGATGCTGAGTGGGAGAAGAGAGTCTCGCAGACTCCGCCGGGTACATCTGCCGGATCTTGCGGGAAAGCACTCTCCGTGGTGGTTTCGTCGAACGAACCTTCTGGCTCTGTGCCACTCTGTAAAGCTGCTCGAATGACCTGAACATCATCTTCTGCAGCGAGGAGATCAGACAGAAGCTTCTGATGATGCTGGTCGAATGTAGCTAAAAATGCTTCTGACTCGTCGTCGAGTCGAAGACCGATGCGAGCCCGTGTTATTTCCTCTTCCACTAGTAAAGCCCTCTCCTCACGTAATTCTGCGACTTCAATTTTCAATAGTTCAATGTCACCCAGTTTGGAAGAGAGGCGGTCCATAGCACGCGTCTTCCAATTACCAGACATTGAAGTCGACGCATCCACATCGCCAGACCTGTCCGAGAAGGAATTGGAATCAGTGAGCTCATCTGGATCATCTTCTTGGCCACCATGATTCAGCCGTATCGACTCACTCAGACTCTTCAATTTAAGTTCTTCTTGTAGGAGATTCCTTTCCATTTCAGTTAACCGACACCTCTCAACATCCCTGATGGGGATTGCCCGCATGAGTGCGGTTGATAGGTCCTGGGCGGCTCTTGAAATCTGTCCAGTATCCTTTTTATCGGTAGCAGCGACATTGTTAGCGAAATTTTTCACCAACTCCCACTCCTCCGCTTCTAATCCTTGCACGACAAGTCGTTGATGGAGGACATCCCTCCGAAGGTTAATCACCTTTACGTTGGCAACCTGAAAAGACTGCCATTGGTGCCAGAACCGCCGGTTAGAGTGCTGACGGCGAATTTTCACGGGACGGCCGTCTCTAGTGTGTGGACGGGTCGCCGTCTGTTCCGAGGTGCTGTTTTTGCTGTCGGACGTCTTGTACACAGATTGAGCTGTCTTCAGCTGTATTGATCTTTGCTCAACGGCCAATGTTGGAGTCGAGTGTGTCATCCAATTCTCATCTGTTGATCCCGGGTCCCGTTCTACAGGAAGATCTGTTGCAGGCGGTTTGACGCATCGATCCTCCACTTCAGCCTCATTCCTTGAAACGTTGTCCCAGGATTTGCCGTCAGGATCATCAGTGATTGCCGGCTCAGGAGACGAGTGGGAAGTTTTGGAAAAAGCGGAAATCTGCCCGTCAACTGGAGGCTTGTCTCCTGTATTGTGAGCGGTGCCATATCTGGAAGTTTGTTATTGTACTGATATGGGCTCGCAGGGACGCTTGCAGCGTGCGGGTTCTGTACCTTTGCCACCCCCTTTTGAAAGGCTTCCACAAGCTAGTCATCTTCGCTGCATGTCGCCATCCAACCTTTGAGACTCCAGATGTAAGCATGACTTCTGAGGCAGTATTGCCATTACTGGCGTGCCAACTCAAGGCTCAAAGTCGTGAAGTGAGAGGTGGCGGGCACCGAGAGCTCCAGAGGGTGGCGCTGGATGGTTGCAGTAACTTGGCTGTATGAGGCTAAACTCCAGGCATGGGTAACTAGCGGTAATGGCATTATTACTGCCGACCCGGCCTGGGGCTAATGCAGAGTGGGATCCACTCTCCAAGAGTTCTGGTCTGAATGGATATAACACACCAGTCCTACGCATTAACCCACATCCTTCCGCATTACTGGGTCGAATTGCTCCGTATTAAGGGAGGAGCATGACCGCAGTTTGAGAAGATCACGTTGAGGTTCAACATTGACCGTCACTTGGTTAATGCATCCAGCGGATGAAGCTGCACAGGAACCGAATACTGTCTATCACTAAACTCTGCCGTGGCCATGTCTGAGCACAGACAACGTAATATTCCCATACATTCTCGGGATGTGGGCAATGACGGTTTGTCGGCACTGAAGATGCAAGCCAGGTGTTAATATCACTCAGGGCGCCACCAGCGACGTGGATCCGACGCTCATAGGACCTTGGAAGAGCCTCGCGACAGGTGACCAGCTCTTTCCTCTCAGAGGGCGCAACGTTGACAAGAACAGCTCTATCCCCCGATCGATTCCCGAGTCCCAGCAACCGCCAGATTCAGAGATGCCTGACGTGGTAGGTGCATCACCCATGGCTCAGCCCACTCCTGTGATGTTCACCGCATTTTCTAAACCCTCTCCACAGGATCCATACGTACAGCATGCACACCCATCCGAAGCTGGCACATCTGGGCAATACCCAAACCCGGGACTCTTTTCCAGGTAATGGGGTTTCAATCCTGTGACAATCTTTATCTGACATCAGTACGAATCCAAGTCCTCCACCGAGTTATGGGAATTATCTTCCACAACAGAGTGGTTATCGACACAACCTTTCAGGTCAGTGGGCCGAACCTCAGGCTCCAAGAACCGCTGAGACGGGACGAGTTAACTCATATGGTGGAGCACGACAATCTCAGCAATCGCAACTCAACGATCTGGCTAGATCTTTCTCGCAAATCCATGTTGGACGGTATGACGAAGTGCGGGATTTTATCTTGGGTGAGAGAAATATATTGAACGAGAATCCAGAGGTCTTCACGGCCGAAGCGCGAAACTTACTCAAGGAGAGGAAGGTGCCACAGGCCCGACGCTGTGTGCAGCAAGCATTGATTCTGAGGCGGTGCCGAGACCACGCCGGAGAGTCAGACTTCAATGTAAAGAGGTTTCTCAAAGATCTGATCAAATACGAGGACACTCAGAGAGAGCTTGTCAATGACCTCGACACGGTCATGGCAGTCTTGAGTGAAGCTGCCAGGGTTCGGGATCGGCCATCGCCGCAAACCTCAGCCAGGAGACAAGCTGAGGTTGTCATGCCACAAGAATCGCCACCTGATTCTGGATACAAAATCGAAAGGAGCAACTTCTTCTTTGTGGGGCGAGTATTCTCCATGGTATGGTATGAACCCCAAGGATCGACTCGACGGACGACGAGCACCTATTTGGGTGCGGAGACTGTTCCTAATCTCGGGCCTTCAAACGTGTACACTAAGGTACGGCGCATGGTGGTGGTCAAAGCCGACGAGGGCCATTGCTGGTGCATCGCCATCAATACCTATGGAGGGCAAGGCTGTCTAAAGTCCGGGTTTAGAGACCATCATGTTCAGCAACACGCGATTGCGTACAAATCAGGCACTACGCCAACCCTCCTTGACGGGGAGCCGCAGATGAGCAAGAGAGCAATCGCGATTGATCTCATTGGCAATCACTCCCTTCACTTTGCCAGCCGGTTAAATTTTGCCAAGGTGCACACGGTCGAGCACAATTCCCCGGTCAAGAATCTTGGAAAAGTAGCACCTACTTCAATTGAAGATTTTCGGAGATACTTTCGGGATGAATGTGGCCAATGAAGAGGGCTGGACCCGAGAACGTGGCTCCTCTTACATGGCCATCACCGATATCCGTTGGTCCTGCCTGCAGGGCCCCAGAACATACGTTCCTTGACTTGTTGGCTTGCAGTTGGCTGCCGACAATGTCGAGATTGGAAAGGCGTGTGTGCGCTCTCTGTTGCATATATGCTTGGATTTGCTGGTTTGAAGAGGCTTGTCTGGACCGACCGGCGGCCGCGCTAGCGCTTCACTCGTTCAAGAGGTCGCGGCTGAGAGGAAGAACAATCCCTTGGAGCACAACTGATGGCTGCTTTGATTTCATGGGGTTCCTATTGTGTATTAGTCTGTCACTACCGCACTACATACATGAATGATGATCCAACTCCGCTCCGCCTTTCTCTCGGACTCCGACGCTTACCTCTGTGGGTACACGGTGTACCACCACTCGCGGTGGTACCCGCCGTGGCTCAAGGCATGCGGCACCTTGCCTTGGAGCCCGAATCAATTCGAGGCAAGTCCATCTTCCTGGACTCATATGATGCCGGGGGCTTCCCTAGCAGAAGATTCTATGCATATTCCCACCTGGACGGTCCCAATTGTCCAGCATCAACGCCTCGTTTTCCCATTCCTCCATCTCATTAGTTCGTTATCGTAACACTAGTCTAATTGTGTGGGCAATCAGGACCCAGAACCAAGCTGTGCAAGTCAGGCCGTAGTGCCGCACCGGGCTTGGGCACCATTGCGCCTGTCCGCCTACTTTCCATTGAAGCAATGCGACAGATGTCATTGCATTCTCGTCATCACCTGAACGCTTCCGTGAGTCATGCTAGAGCGCTGCAGAGCTCCCATTTCCCGCAGCGCCGCTGCCCAATTCCCTGACTTCGGTGGCCTCCCAGCAGAGGCTAGTCAGGTCAAGACGCCATCTCTGATACTGCTCCTCGAGAAATTCAATCGTCAACGGTTTCGGCCAGGATTTGAACGTCGCCTCGGACGCGGGATCTTTGAGCATGGTCTCATATCGCTTGAAGGTGACACGGTGGTGCGAGATGTTCTGCCAATCATCTTCCATATCGATGTGTAACTGCGAGCCTGAAAACAATTCGAAACTGGAACCGGGTTAGCAAAAAGCCCAGACACGGCAGACGCGAGGCGAGTCCGGTCGGCATCTCAACTCGACACGTCTCAGCTGCTTGTCACACCCAGTCTCCAGGGGAATCACGTGACCAATCTCCCGGTGGACTCACTCACCCAATGTAGACCCCGTTGGCACTTCCCAGACCAATGATTTTCGCACCAGGCGATGTTTTCACCAGATGGTAGATCTCACAATATGGCACCAAATCTTGATGAGCGGGGTATTGTCCAAAAAATGGAAAGCGCAGCTGAAAGGAGAGGTTAGCAAGATCGGATTGGGCGGTGAACGCTGGCCCTCTCACAAAGTGCAAATCACGCGATTTGTTCTCCTCGTACTTGTACTCCCAAAAGTGTCGCAGCACGATCTGGTCGGTCCGGGAGAGGTTGCCGAAGGCATTGCTGGGCAAAGACTTGACCGGATGGGAGATCGGCCGATTCGTAAAATCAAAGGACGAAGTGGTCGCGGCTGAGGCGGGGCGCGAATCGTGAGTTCCATTCGGCAGCATGACTGCATTAGACAGAGGCGGTGTGTAAGACGTCGGCGGAGATTGGGTCGCCTGGTGATTCTGGATGGATGAAGATCGCGAAAACCGGCGCATGGTGAAAAAGGTCATGTTACAGAAAGAGAAAGAGAAGACAGACAAGAGAAGCAGAACAAGACTAGATAAAGCGAGCGAGGCCGGTTTGTCAAGTCAACCAGATGGAACCGGAAGATGGGAAAAAAGGACGTGGTTGGGTGTGAACATATCAGGTTTGGAGAGGTTAGGGACATCCAATGAGGCTAGCGCCGGCCTCCTGATGTCCGGCTGCAGATCCGATCCGATGTGCGGCGGTAAGCCTGAGATGATTCTAATAACGGTGAGTCCTGATTCTGGAGTTGAATCGGACCGGCTTCTACGAAGATCAGACTAATGTGTAAATTGCTTAGTTCGTCTTTAGAGAGATTATGCCGGAGTGCACTGCCACTGCCACTCTTTGAAAGTGCTGCCTCGTCTTCACCCTCTGGCTTCCAACACCCATACCACGCCTACAGCAGTCATGGCCGGTATCCCATTTCATTGTTCTGGGTTGGCATTCTCCAGTTGCCAGACCCACTGTGTCAGTGCTTGTGTCGGTAAGAGGAACCTCCTATCTGAGAGGATATCCATGTGCATCAGTAGGGCACGGTGAGGCTTCCTCGACTTTGGAAGTCAGTTGCATCTGGCGTTCCTATGGACTTGATATCTAGCAGTGTACTGTCCTGACCTTCGGCACACTGACCACCGACACTGGCCACTGGCACACTGACCACAAAGTTGTGCTTGTTATATTCGTCGTTGAACCAGAGCTTCAACTACCTCTAGGAGCATTTGCAAACCAGAATATCCTGTTGGGAATGCAAAGTCATCTCCTGTGCCAGCCATTTGACAGCAAGTCCGCGAGGATACCAGTCTGACCACCTCATCCAGGTTTCAGAGCAACGCCTGCAAACCTTGATCCCTGTGCCCAGAAGCCAAACTGAGAGGGCTGAACGATCTTCTTCAAGACATGCTTCTAAAATCAGGTCCCATGCCGTGTCCAACCCTGTAGAGATGCAGCGCCAAGACCTGACTCGAACTTCCAGAAAGCATGTCCAAGTGCAGCGGCCTCCGACTACTGCAATTCGGTAGAAACGATATGCATTCCTTGTTCCTGGAGCCAGAATACGACCCCACACATAATCCAAAAGAGTGAATGGCCTGTCGGACGATGCCGAGGAGCGATGCCAGACGCTGAAATGCTGCTGCCTGGCACGGAAATTGCCGGTGGTCCCTCCTCTCCTTCCTCCAGGTAAGGCATCGATCTCCCAAATTTCGTACTTCTCGAATCATGACCACCTGAGTAACAAGAGGTAAGTTGCCTGCCGACGCTGTACCGTGAGAGTTGAAAATCGTGTGATCCAGAAGTCATTGATCTTCACGAAGAGCTTGACCCGGTGCCCATGCAAGCTACAATGCAGCTCTTCTGGTCCCTGCATGAGCACATTTAAGATGGCTAGAATTATCCTGGTGCCTGAACCCCTCGCTTACTCGAGTCGAGAGTCCGGGCGTGAGCTTTCACGCTACTGGAAGACTCACAATGTTTATAACTGAGCTCTCGACCAGAGCTGGTATGGCCAGCCCATTCATCTCATCTGGCTGCCCACAGAGCGAACAATCACGAGTCAATCGATATCGGTTCCACCATGTCATCGCCGAATGGTCTCCGCGTTGGCGTCCTCTTGATCTCCCCTTTCCAACTTCTCGACGCGTCCCCTGTTGACCTGTTCTCCATGCTCACCAAAGACTATCTCTCCGCCTGTGGTTTCCCTGGCCCTCTCATTGCGCTCGGCATCCCGGTGTCCATCTACTACATCTCCGAATCTGGGCCTGGGACACTCGCGGCCACGGCCGCTTCGGCGTCTATTCAAGTGACTTCGTCCCTCGACGAGGAAACCGTCCAGCCGGGCAAGCTCGACGTTCTCCTGACTCCCGGCCCGGACCCAAACCTCGTCCCCAGCGAGAAAGTGAAGGCATTCGTCCGCTCACACGCTGACGGCGGGACGACGGACTTTCTCTTCGTATGCACCGGCATCTTCGTGGCCGGACACGCGGGCATCATCGACAACAAGAAAGTCACCGGACCTCGGGGCCTGCTCCCCAAGCTGAAAAGCATGTTTCCAAAGACGATATGGTTGGAGAAGCGTTGGGCGTGCGACGGCCGGATCTGGACTTCTGGTATGCCCTTGGCTGCTGCACTATTCCGTTTCCATCTGTGCAAATTTATCCCTATCCCATCTCCCTCTCCTAGTTCAATATATTCACACCGTCTAGGTGGCATTACCAACGGCCAAGACATGGTTGCCGCATATCTTCACGACTTGCACGAGCACACCGTCACGATCCCAAAGGAACTCGCCGACCTCGTCTGCGCCATGGCTGACGTCGGTGGCCGAGGCCAGGATTACGACAACACCAGCGCCGGTGAGACGGCCTTCTGGTTGTGGTTGATCATCAAGTCCTGGATTAGAGGGTGGAGGGGCCGAGGACAGAAGACGGAGGCGGCGGCGTCGACTGTTGCGCCAGGGACAACGACCGGAGCACCGGCAATGACAGAGACCGTCTCTTCTTGATCGGTTAATTTACTGATACGGCCGATCGATCCCTGAGTGAGAAATCAACGTCTTATCATTTACGCCACAAGGTATCCCACATCGAGTCGGCAAGCTTCCGATACTTGTATCTGACATCTTGTCTGTGTCTTCCCAATCCTCTTCCCCGCCCTCTTCCCAGTCCGATAACTTCTCTATCTTCTCCTCTCCCTCCGCATCTTCTTACATGTGAGAGGCAGACAGACGAGACGGTCGTCCTGGCCAAGTCAAGGAAAGCGATTGGCAAGACAGATATCAGTCGGATCGACATCGGGCAGACGGGAAGGCTAAAATGTCAGATGATTGGCCTGCCTATCCCTGAACCTCTCGTGGCAACAGCAGGGTCATTCATCATTGGTGCTCATCACGGCATTCACACCGTCTTCCTTCTGGGGAGCTAAAGAATATCCAAGTCCTCAAACTCGGCCACCAAGTTGTCCAGTTCCTCCCAACTGTTGCTCGGCTCAAAGTCCATCGGCCTGCTGGCGTAGCAGCCGACCCAGATTTCCCCCTTCTCTTCTCGTCCGTTGAAAAACCCCATGACCTCGCGCATTTTCTTCCACTCCGATCCCACGTCGGCGGGGCTGCGGACTGCAGGCGGATCGAGGGACGAGTCGGGCATCTGGTACCAGATCCACAATGATCCGTCCACGCGTTCGAACTTGACCCGCAGACTGGGTGGTGGCGATGGATACGGATCAAAATTGGCCGTTCTGGGTGGCAGTCGTGCTGATGAGCACCAGTCGGCGCCGCACGAGGACGTGGCGACCACCGACGTGGCATGGATTTCGCCTCCGGTAAATTCCAACCCGGCCTTGACCCATTTCCCCATCGCCGAGAGGCTGTTGCGTCTGGTGTATGGACGTGTCCGGCGCGAAACCGCAGATCGCGACGATTGATCCGGCCGGGCTCCAGCGAAGATGACCAGGCCCGCCTGATCAAATTCCATGGCAAAATCCGCCGACACCGTGACCTCGGCCAAGATGAATGACTGCTGTAAGCGTTTCAGCACCATCGGTGCCGTGGCGTCGTCCATGGCGGAAGGCTTGCGCCATATATTCGTGTTGGGTGGTGCATGAAGGGTGAAGTATTCGGTCACATCCTCGGGCCGCTCAAAGTCAGATCCGACATTGATGGCGGTGAAGCCGGTGTCGGCAAGCTCCATCCTCGATGGCCAGACACCAAGTTGAGGGAGACTTGGTCAGGTGCCCGCGTCGATAGACCTGGATTCCAGAATCCCACTCCAGCCCACCCCCCACACTCCCAAAACGACAAAACAAAGAGCTGATCACGACGGCCGGTCACACGCCGCGGATGGAGGATCTGCTGGAGCAGCCTCCGACGGGGAGGGTTGTCTGATCTCACCGGGGAAAAGAGAGCAAATGACGATTTCGAGCCAGTCAAATCGGGACGCCCGTGTGAAGGTTGGATGGAGGAGAATGAATGCAGAGACGATCAGCACCGAGTCATTGGCCCAGGAGATATATGTGTCGAGATCTGAAACACAAAGCTATCGATAATGTCAAGTATGTTGACCGGGAAGCGTGATCGAAGCGAAGGAAGCGAGTGAATAAAAGGCCACAAGGTGCGACAAAGGCAGCTGTCAAGTATTCAAGCTAGAAGTAGCGAACGGCAACTGGGCAAAGGATCCTGCCCGCGCATCTTTTCATCTTGTGGCCATGGCTCTAGCGTCCGAGCTTTGAGGCCTTGACAAAGGTATTCTGCTTTGCTGTATGGATCTGGACCGAAGGCATGGTCGGTGCCACACTGGCGGCGCCAGGGGAAGCCGCGAGCTGAGAGCCGTTTGCCACTTTCGACAGACGCGGCCAATAATGGACACGTCAAGGGACTGTAACCTCCATCCCCTTCCCGGAACTGGCACACGGCCAAGGACAAGTGGTGGGAATAGAAAAAAATTTCGCGTCCGAGTCACGTCGCTTGGACTCGGCTTACGATTTGAAGGCCTGCATTCGTTCCAGTCGCGAGGCGCAGCAGGATATTGTCGTACCCACCACAGGGGCAGGTGAGTATGGACGCACGGCTCAGGACAGGAGCTGGGAAAAATGGGTCCGACCACGGTTGCATAGCGACGCAGATCTCCATGTTTCGAGTCATTTTCTAGCCTCCTGCCGGCAACACACTGTTCGAGAGATGGGCCGTGCAGAGACGGCGGTGGGTAGAGATGCAGAAATGGCACCAGGGCGAACTTTGAGAGGCTCCAGCGGTGCCAGCGGCATCGGCTTTGCTTTTCTCCGGAGGAAATGGCCCCGCCGCAGCCATGACATCCAAAGTTCTAGCACGCCGTTTCGCAACGACATCTCGCAGCCCAGCGACATCTCCTTTCACCATAGGTCGGCGCTGTCTGGACGTTTGCCGTATCCACCGACGGGCAGCCACCCTCCCGCTTCCAGCGCCGGACAAATTCCAGAGCCATGGTCTGTGCCAAATGCCAGAAAACTCTGAAGAAGACCGAGCTGGCGACACCGGCGGTCAAGAACAAAAATGACCTCTACTACGGCTCGCCGGCTGGGGACAAGATCAAAGGCTCTTCTCTAACCGGGGCAGGCGTGGGCAAGAACAAACTTCTGAGCACGAGCGCCAAAAATCCATATGCCGCCTACGCCAGCTCTTGTGAGACCTGCAAAGCCAAGACCGAGCGGGGACGAAAGTATTGTCAGAGGTGTGCATACAAGGCCAACGCGTGCGCCATGTGCGGCAAGAAACTTGCCGGCGATCCTGCATCGGGGAAGAGTGGCCTTCCCATTGTCGCGGGTCAGAAGTTCTCCGCAAAGTAACCCAGAGTGGTGTGGAGCGAGGAGACTATTGATGGCATTGTGGGGACATGCTCGACACTATCCCTCGCGGAGGTAGCCTCTCAGTACCCATGGACGGACGGGTTTGAAGGAAACGCCCTCGTTCGAGAGGCAGAAGAGAACTCCACCCCGGTCCCGTCGACCTTTCAGATGACTCTCACTCTAGCGTTTTCCCGCAGATCAGTCATTCTGCATGAGGTCACCAGTCATGAGACGGCCCAGTCAGACGGCAGGGGACTCTGGTCGTGACCAGCAGTAGATGCCTCGCCGGGTCACATAGTTCCAAGATAGACAGCCCCTGAGGCTGCAGAATCATTGCCAGCCCATTGTCCGCGGCCCACCCCGGCTGGTACGTCCCAGGACAGGTCAAGGCATTGGGCACTCACTCCTCTACTTCTTACCCTTCCCTTTCTTCTTCTTGCCTCCAGCCCCTGCCGCGTCCGCAACGACACTAGCAGCTGGTTTTGCGGCATCCACGTGAAGGTCTTCGTTGACGGCTCCACCTTGCGTTCTGTCGGGTCCACCTTTCTTCCCCTTCTTCTTCCCTTTCGGTGGCCTGTATGTACTGCGGTCTCGCAACGGCACCCACCGCTCAGGATCGGCCGTCTTGCTCGGATCATAGTCCTTGGGTAATCGCGATTTCCGAACGCGTTTGGCTTTGACATGTGCTCCATCGGCCGCCGCGCGTTTTCTGGACCGTCCTAGTTGTGCAATGGCCAGCGCGTTGGACGATTGAGGGATGCCGACGGTCTCCAAGGCATCGACATCGATATCACGCGTCAGATCGGCGATCGAGGTCAATTTGCTGGCCTCGGACGTGACAGATGCGGGATCGTCGAGGACATGTGAAGCCACATACCCGGCCAGCGTGGCCTTATCGTGCGGTTGCTGTTCACGGAGTTTGCTGAAAATCTCAGACGCGGCTTTGACGTCGTCGACGCTCGACGAGCCCAAAAGCGCGGTGCCAGCGGCCAGGAGAAGACGGGAAGGCGGGTGGGATCTTTTTCGCCAATACGAAGCAGCTTTGGCCAGTTCCTGCTTGATATGCGTTTTCCGACCCTGGCGTCGGTAAAGACCAATTAAGATGCTCACCAGACCCGGGTTGAATCGGACGTCGTGTTCGTGTTCAGCGATGGACTCGTCGAGCCGCTTGAAGAATGATTCGACCAGTTCAATCGCCGAGGTGATGTCGCCACTCGACAGATAGATCTGGACGAGGGTGAGGATCAAGCCAACATCGTTGGGGCGTCGCTCCAGTTCAGGTAATATCTTCTTGATGGCTGCCTTATCCACTTCCCCCTTGGCAAGGGCCGCAGCATGGAAAACCGAGGGCAACAAAGCATCAGGCAAGACTGACGGCGACGAGTGTTGGGACAGTTTTCGCGCCGTGGACGTGATGATGCCGTCAAATTTGAATGCTTGAAGGTCAATGGCATTCTGGTTGGATTCGATGGAGAAGGACTGGTATGTGAAGAGTTTGTCGCCGTGTGGGATCGCGGGGATCGAGTGGAATGCTTTGTGGGCAACAAATGGATTGACCGGTCCGGGCGCTGTCAACAAGACATTGCTTTGCGCAACTTTCCGGGTCGCGATGTCCCCAATATCTTGGACCTTGATCTCCTTTGCGATGTTGGCTGCCTCCGAGGTCTTTCCGAGGCATTGCAGAACATACACTTGCTGCACACTGATCGGGAGCAGCTCATCCGCCTTCTGCTCTTCCGTGAGATCTTCCGAGTGTCTGCAGAGCTCTTTCGCTCGCTTCAGCAGAAGTTCTGCCTGGGCCAGTTCGCCCCGGGCAATACTACCACAAGCCGCATTGTACGCCTTTTCGAACGCTTCCAGGTCCTCTCTTCCTGGTCGACGAACAGAGGCCGGGTCCAGAGCACCAATCCACAGGCCTTGTGCTTCGATCGCCCCTTGATTGATACCCACATCGAACTCTTCTGCAGCGTACCCGGCGTGCCTTCGTAAATCCTCGTAGATTTCCGACGTGCGTCTCGAGTCTTCCAACCTGTATCGTGCTTGCGCCTCCAGGTGCTCTCCGCCCCTCTCTTTGATCGTGGAGGCCGTCTCAGCCGCCTCGGCCAGTCGGCCTATCTTGTACAGCGCATATGCATATTCCAGCGTGGCCTTTTCACGCAGAACCGGTGCCGACTCTTCGATAAATTGGACCGCCTCATCATAACGATCGAGCTTGACCAGGGCCACCGCCTTGACTTGCTGGGCCACGAGATCGTCCCTGGACCGCTTCAACGCCGCGTTGCTGGCCGCCAGCAATTCCTCATGGTCGTCGAGCGTGGATTTCTTCAAAAGGGCACTGAGTGAAGAGGGGCCACTGGCGGCCATGCCGGCAGTTTGCTGCTGAGGGATCCCGGCGCTCACTATGTGTACATGATCCCGGAGAATTTGGCGTCACAGGTAGGCAAATACAGCAGAGCACCGTGGCTGCCGGTGTATGAAAATGTGGTTGTACGTTCGTCGTGGGGCAAATCGAAATCCCCACAGTGAATTTTTGCGGCCACGTTTTCGTCGCTGGAAGCACGCGACTTCGGTCACATACACCAGCAATGGGAAATGGTTTCGACGGGTCTCAGGGCCCCTATTTGGGCGCACATTGAATCTGACTTGTTCCAACTCTATCCGTAAGAACTGGGGGGGATTGAGAGTGCGAGGTCGATGTGGTCAGCGGGTCTCAGAACTGCTCATAAGACCTCGATTTAATTCATCTTTCTCTCCTCCCGGTTATCACCATCCACTCTTTTGCTTATTTCGACGTCGCGAAAGGGTATTGCATGTTCTCCAAGCTTCGCCAGTCATTCATCTCTGGCAGCAGCAAGCTTTTATGTCTTCCGTTCAAGTTCGCTCCGTTTCGCCTGCTCAGGCCTCCGTCGACGCCCAGCAGTATGGATATCCCAAATAGCCGCTTCCCCCAAGAAGTGGTCCGAATCATTCAGGAAGTCGCCGAGAGTCATTTCATTGCTCTGGACTTGGAGTTCTCCGGCGTCGCCAGCAGGAGATCCGTTCAGAACTCGGGAGGGAAGCCTAGCCTGCAAGAATACTATGACTATGTCAAAGCTGCCGCCGAGAAGTACCAGGTCCTGCAGGTTGGATTGACCATCGTCAAAGAAGACCTCACCAAAGGTATGCGCATGGATTCGGGCTGTCTTTGTTGGTCGCATATCACCGTCCAGTCTTCAAACCCATCAAGATGTCCACAACTTGAGTGCCATTCGAGAGTTACTCAACCTGTGGCGTTGTTTCTCCATTCTGGACCGAGGACCGGGCGACGTTGCCTACCAGCACCTCCTTGCTGTGCTGACAGACGCAGGATGCTACATTGCCCGGCCCTACAACTTCCATCTCAACCCTCTACCGAGTCTAAAAGAACAACACTTCCATCGAGAATGGTCCTTTCACAGCGGTGGTAGGTTGATCAGGTTGATGACAGGTGAACCCTGGCCACGGTCTAACGGCTGCAGCCATCTCCTTTTTGATCAGAAATGGCTTCAAGTTCGACCTGCCCCTGACCCAAGGCATCCCTTATCTCTCGCGCAAGGAAGAGCGTCAGGCTCGTCAAAACATGGCCGAAGACGATGAGATAAGAGCGAGAATTCCTGACATGAAGCTCAAGGACGAGGATGCTTTTCTCATCGAGCACATTCGGGACTCGATTGACAAATGGCAAAGCCTGCCGAAAAGACATCAAGACTCATTCCTCAACATCCCGGCGGAAGATGCCAGCGCGACAGTGCCGACAAAGCTCACCCGCTATCAAGTTCGTCTGACCCATCAGGTCGTGAGAAATCAGTATCCCCATCTCCTGACCCAAGGGATGGGGCATTTTGTGCAAATCACAAACCCCACTGCGGAGCAACAGACACACGAGAAGGAATTTCGGGAAAAGATGCGTGAGCGTGAGATCTCGAAAGCTATTGGCTTCCGATGGCTGGTCGAGGCGATCGTTGGCGGGGATATATCCGGCCTCCATCCAGACTATTTGAAGCCCGCTCTCCCCAGTAAGGCCGAGGGTGAGACGCCCATGCAGGCTCTCCACAACAAGTTGAAAGCCGAGTTAAAGTCTGTGCCCAAAGTCCTTGTCGGACATAACTGCTTTACAGATCTGATCAATTTCTACAAGTGCTTTATCGGTGATCTGCCTGTCCGGGTCGAAGAGTTCACATCGAAAGTTCACCAACTGTTCCCGATCGTGCTCGACACGAAATATATGGCTTCCTTGGGCAACAAGCGCTGGGGCGACACTTCATTGCAATTTGTCGAAGAAGAGCTCCGGACAGAGCCGCTTCCGAAAATACGAGTGCCAACAGAGTTCAATCGATATGAGAACGTGACCAGTTACCACGAAGCAGGTTACGACAGTCTCATCACGGCCAAGATTGCCATCAAGCTGTCCGCCAAGTTGAAGAGGGAAGGGAAGGACATGAAGTATGCCGCAGCGGCCAAAGCCGGCGGTCAGACCCAGGCCGAGGTCGCCGTTGATGAAAGTGAATACGAGACGGCAGCTGAATCTGTCCCGGAGGAGGATGCCAATGAACGAGGATTTCCGACCACTGTCACGAAGGTCCTCAAAGCTCCCGTGGCCACGGTGCCGATGCTCATGACTAGCTCAAACCGTGGTCAGGGGAGTGGAAATGAGAGTACTCTTTCAAAGGCCGGCCACAAAGCCCCGGAAACGGCGGCCATTGATGGAGGAGACGGTTCAAATGTACCAGGAGTGCTTGTTGTCCAGCCCACGGCGAAACCAGTCGCGTCGTCCAAGGAGATGAATTTCAAGAAAATCAAGAGTGCGGCTCTGAAAGCCAACATATACGACATATTGGAGTACGACAGTCCGAGCGATCTAACACCGCCCGTGGTCGTCGACCAAAGCGACAACTTGGAGGTGATGGTGCAGAAAGGGATCGTGATGCCGAGATACAGAGAGAGAGAATTCTGGAAAGTTTTTGGCAACAAGCTTCAAGTCAATGCTTGCCAGGAAGGCATCTGTGAGCTCTAACGGGCCATCTCCTGACAAGTCACTTTATCCTACTCTGGGAACATATCCTATTGTATATCCTGAATATCCTCGATTAATACCACCTGTTACGAATGGCGGAGGAATAAAGTCCGCCAAACTGTAGACCATCGTTGGGTGGTTGGGTCCAATCCGGTCTTGCCGAGGTTCCAACACAAGCCCCAGACTCAACCTATACCGTCTTCACCTCCACTTCGACTTGCTTCAACCGAACGACAGGGGATCGAACCGACGTTCGTCCACTCGAAATGTCTATAGACACGGAATCGCAGTCTAATTCCCAGAATCTTTCTTCCTCACACTCTTCCCTCGGTCCATCCAAGAAATCGTCATCCGAAATCTCCAAAACCTACAAGCATGCGTCACAGCTTTTCCTGACACGGCGACTCGCGGAAGCATATGAAGCGCTGCAGCCTGTCGTAAAGCCTCCATCTCCAACCAACGGACATAGCGGAAGCGAAGATGACAGCCCTGCACTGGCGCCCATTGCCACCGCGACAACGAGCCAACGGATTAAGATTTGGAGTTTATACGTCACACTACTGAATTCCATTGCCGACCTCGGTGACGATGAAGGGAAACAGTATTTTGGACCCAAAGAATACCGAGACATTGTGAAGCTTGTACAAAGTGGTGAGATCTGGGAGCAGGTGGTGAGGGATGGGTATCGGGGTCGGGAAGGATCCCTGGACGCTGAAGTGGTGTACAACCTGTAAGACGACAAGACAGGAATCCATTCTCGTGAGATGCTGACATTTCAGCTCTACTTTACTGCTAGGACAAGCGCCTGATCAAAAGCTCAACCAATCCCGACTGGAAACCTACCTCTCCTCCCCATCTCATGCCGACCTCGACCTCTCTGCGCATCTGAACAACCCGTCGTCCAACGGTCGACCGTCGCGGTTGAACGGCACAAGCACGCCCAAAGACCTGACGTCGCGAATCAAGATCCTCGAACTCTTCACTCTGCACGTATTGCCTAGGAATGAGGAATGGGACTACGCTCGCAGCTTTGTGGCTAACAGCGACGTCTTGGACGAGGAGCGAAGAGAAGCATTCTTGCAAACGCTGCAGGAACTGCAAGAGGCCAAAGAGAAGGAGAGTTGGCGGGGAATGGACGAAGAGCCAGAAGATGATGATGTAGCGACGCCAACTCAGCAGCGGCAGCAGCAACCACAGGAGACACAGGCGGAGAACGGGACGCAGGAAGGACAAGACAGGAATGCTTCAACGCACCAAAGGACGAGCAGTGAAGTCGACTATGGGATTGAAAAGGCTCATCCGAACGGTCAGCACCCTGCAGCAAAGAGGGTTAACGGGAAGCCGATAGCAAGAGTTGCGGGCCCGTTGACGAATCTCCCTCCACAGTCGGAGCCTTTGTTACCTCCCCCCATTCCCACTCCCACGTCTGCCGCACGCTCGCAACTGTCTCCTCCCGCCCAAACGCCGCGGCGGCCGACGCGGAAACCCAAATCGGCGTCCCGAAACGTCCTGCTCGCCCAGGTGCGTCGCCTCTTCCTGGCACTGTCGAGCCTGGCGCACACCATGGCGGGCGCCGTGACGCGGAATCCCACAGCCCTATTGCGCATGCTGGTGTTCCTCGTCGCGCTGCTGATGGTCCTGGGGCGGCGGGAGGTCCGAGAACAAGTGAGACGCGTGCTGGAGAAGAGTTGGACCAGTGTCAAGAGGACCGTGGGGATGGGGGTCAAGGTCAGTTATATTTGAGAAATGGATGTAGAACGGGGTAGAAAAGCATACCGGCCGTGTATTAGCGCGCGACAACAATCCCTTGTCTTATTACTGAATGTAATTTCATTCGATGGATGGATAAGTTTCTCCTGGACAGATCCAAGTCCTTTGTTTGGCTTGCCTTTGAGGCGCGACCACTACCACCACCCACGCGTAGGATCGTCTTTACATCAGCTTTGGTCTCCGGCGTGTCTGGAGCCATGAAACATGGGATATTGGCATAGGACATCTTACATACTATCCACGATGTATACAGAATGCACATTTTTCCACATCAATTTCATATACTTTGGCCCAGCTCCACAACGCTACATCCCTATCGCATAACTGTAAATGACCACAATAGTATAGCAAGGCTTTGAATAATGGAGGTGGAGGTTTGATGTGAAAAGAAAAGGAGATGGGAGATATAGATCGTGATCCAATTTGTCCTCTGGAGCCCTCCTGGCTCACCACCGGTGGTCTGCCCTCTCTGATCCTTCTTGGTCTTCTCATCTCGTCTATCTCGCACAACGCAACAAAACATACTCCCTTTGGCACAATCAAGTCCAACATAGGTATTGATTTACACCGGCAACTCCCCATCCAAAGTTGACACCGACAATGGCGGCACGGTAGCTTCGCACTTTTTTTGCAGGGTCACGGAGAACATTTCCCCTCTTGCTGGGTTGCTTTATTTGCTACCCACATCGCCGATTTGCTGGACCGTGATCTTCACGTTGGCCTTCTCCAAACGGTCGACGTAGTCATCGCCCAAGCAACTTGGCGTCAAGAATCCAGCACCATGCTTCTTGATGACGTCCTCGTCCTTCTGCAATAGCACCACGGCAGCCTCGGCCAGGAGGAGCGCTGATAGGGTGTACAGGCTCCCTTCGTATCTGAACTCCGCCATGGACTTGCGGGGCGACCGGGTGAGCTGCTCAGCACAGGCGATGGCGCGCAGCTCAAGCACGTCGTTCTTGCTCGATTCTTTGCTGGGGCCGGAGCCGGGTTTGTACCCGGCCGTGGCTTTGAGGATGGCACGAATGGGGGGAATGCTGATAAGGAAAGTCAGGATGGCGAGTGCCACATGGATCAAGAAGCCGATAATGGGAGAGCGGACGGCCATGTATTCTTCATAAGTGAAATTGAAGCCATAGAATAGTGGGGTCAGGCCGGCAGAGCGGTGGACGATGGCAACGTTGGGCTTGGCCGCAATGCTTGTCGTCAACGTGCCCAAGCGCGGGTAAGACCAGACGCCGGTCAGCTTCTGGATCGTCGTTCGGCTGTAGGTGTTGGGTTCCGGTGAGCGAGGGTAAAGAGACTTCGGTGTATACGGTGTATACGGCCGGAGGTGCGAGGGAGACAGGGCGAAGGGGTTATTGAAGACCTCATTCACCTCCTTCGAGGAGTAGTGGGCTCTCAGGCCCAGGCCGCTGGCCAGAGTCCCACCGCTGGGTCCGGAGGTCTTGAGTTCACGGACGGCGGCGACGCAGTCCATGACACCACAGTCCCAGACCTTACGGATGAGCTGAGTCGCCTTGTAGGCCACCAGATCGGAAGGGGCGGATTCGACGCCGATTTCGGGAATGATGATGGCCCCATTCTTGGTGGCCGTCTCCTCGAACTTGACGATGATCTCCTTGATCCAAGGCGTCTCGCCAGACACGTCAAGATAGTGAGTGCCTGATTCGGCACAAGCCTGGACCACCGGCGTCGAATAGAGATAATACGGGCCGACCGTGTTCAGGAGTACCTTTGTTTTCTTGGCCAGTGTGCTCAATTCAGGGGGCGTGAGACCAGTGGTGATGATGTCGGGAGTCTCGCGGGTTGAATTGAGAGACTTCAGGTCGGTGACGAGCGACTGAAGCTTTGATTGTGACCGTCCAGCGACGGCCCACTTGATGTTGGTGGGCAGACTGGTGGTGATGTATTCGGCGGTCAACTTGCCTGTGTAACCCGTCGCGCCCAGAAGCACGAGATCATATTGGCGACTGGCGGCCATGGCGGTGGTCTTCCGGCGAAAAGAATGCTGCAGCAACAGCCCAAAAGGCAATGACAAGAAGAAGGAAGTGAAGTGGAAAAAAATCGAGAAGATGACCGTCTGCTGGTCAGCGATGAGAATATTGAAACGTGTCCGAAGGGGAGGGGGAGGGTTGTCTTTGCGTTGAAGCAGGGTGCGCGACCACAACCAGGGGGCCAATGGCCCTGGGGCTAATATATTTTTGGTAGCAAGCGCACTGCTCAGGAGTCCGACGCGGCGACGCGGCTGGCATTGGCGAACGACAGAGGGCCGTTAGTGGCCTGAGGCGGGCGTGCAGTGGCTGAGGAGGATGCCAGCTTTATGGGGCAGCCAGCTTTGGACTCAGCGAGTGGCACAACTTGAGAACCGGAGTTGCGGGTGCATCAGCTCAGCCCACACACCACTGCTGCTGGCCGAAGCTAGCATTCAGTGCCTAGGAGGGCGCCGAGTCCTGTGCTTATCTTCGTGGCTCACCTGAATTTAGCAGTGGAGAACAAGCTGGGGTCTCAGGCTGTATCACGTGATATAAGACCTGAGGTTCTTCGCTCTGCGCGCCAAGCCCACTAGCTACCCACACATTCGCCGGCCATCTGAAACCTCAATCTCTGGTCGGAAATTGTTCAACGACGACTCGAGTCCACGACATCTCAGCACTCCTTCGTCCAGACCGCCCACAATGACGAAGCGTACAAAGAGTGAGTCCAGATCCTGAAGCCAGGCGGAGCCAGCAACTGATTGATGTATAGAGGTCGGCGTGACCGGTAAATATGGCACCAGGTATGCCTCACCGACACCCCTTTGGGCGGATGTGTGTTGTGATAGCGCACATCTGGCCGATAGGAGTCTCTTCGTCGAGACGAGACTGAACGCATGGAATCTAGATATGGCGCATCGCTCCGAAAGCAGGTGAAGAAGATGGAGATTACCCAGCACGCCCGATACACCTGCACGTTCTGCGGCAAAAACACGGTCAAGAGACAGGCCGTGGGCATTTGGAAATGCAAGGGCTGCAAAAAGACGGTCGCCGGTGGAGCATGGACAGTCACGTAAGTCAAGACTGGGTGTTCCCTCTCACACAGCGCAGGCTGCCATCTCTACGACTTCTGACGCTGCCCTCTCCTAGCACACCGGCCGCCGCTGCCACACGGTCAACAATTCGACGATTGCGGGAAATTGCCGAGGTGTAAAGCGAATTAGCATGGATCTGGAGTTCGAAAGATTATGTTTCCCACCATAACCCTAAAAGAACCAGTCTCCTGCGCCGGACGTGGCTTCGTCACTCTTGTCGAAGCAGTCGCTGCGGTATGACGAGACCAATTCGATAGAGGTCAATCGAATGAATTATCGACGCCAGGCGCATGGCTTCCGAACGCCGATCTTTTCCATCCCTTCTTCCGTGATCACCGTGCTGTCATTCGTCGCTTGAAGTTGTGCCGCGAGCACCACTCGACCTTCCGGTTCCCAGAGGCCACCGAGCGGCAGGCCAACCGAGTCGTAGCAACAGACCATCTCGTCCAACCCTGAACTAGAGCCGTGGGGCCGCGTTGAAGCACGCAAATCAGACCCAAGCCAGTTCTTTTCCGCAGACGATGGCGAAACTGTGGAAAAGCTCGCGGTCGTGGAGCAGTTCTTCTCCTAGAAGCCCACCTCATCGCCCACTCACCGCTTGTTCGCCTTTTGGGAACCCCGGTCAGTAGTACATCTCCTGTGCTTGGACGTCTCAGGCGCATAGGCTCCAATCTGCCGATTCAAGGTTTGCTCCTCCGCCGCTGCTCAGAGTCCTACGCTACCTTACCCTAGGCAGGATCACAACATTCATCTGACGCCTCCAGTCCCACACCGCGTTCCCATTGGTGGCCGCAATACTCCGAGGGCAGGCTGCAAGAAGCAAGTCACCATGGCCATGCTGGCTTGGCGAGGTTCCAAGTCGACCAGACTGTATCAGGCTAGTTGCCATGTTTAGCGTGCCGCTTTATATGCGACTTGGCTGCCTCCACTGCTCGATCTTCTTCCTCTCTTCCTCCATCGCCCCCATCAACGATTTGGCACTCATGCAGCCGCGGCTGCGCGGATCGCGTGCAAAGTTGCAACACCACTTCCCTGTATGTCAGACACCTGCATTGTCTGCTTGGGAGACTTGAGCAATGGTAATGGCGACGGTTCAGCTATCTCCACGACCCTTGCCAAGTCTCCGCAGCCAGATGATGCCAATCCAGTCTCGGAGACGACTGAGGTCGATGCGACGACGCCTGCGGAGAGTGGTGAGAAGAACAGCAACGAACTGATCGCTCATATCAAACCGTGCGGCCATTACCTTCACAACGAATGCCTGACACCATGGGTCGAGCGGGCCAACAGCTGCCCCATCTGCCGTGCCAGCTTCAACCTTGTCGAACTGACCGACCGAGTCGGAGGTAAGAGTGACGCTCACGGTCCGTGCCCTCGGGACCACTGTCCACGGCTGACTTTGAATCAGGCGCCGTCATATCATCTTACTCTGTGGAAGACCGTACCCAGGTCGCCGATCTGGACCCGTCCATGTTCCTCGAAGTCCCGGAGGAGGACGACGAAGATCAGCCATGTCAGGCATGTGGTGAGGATGACAATGAGGACGTCCTCATGTACTGCGATGGCTGCCAAAAACTGTGGCACACCTATTGTGTCGGGGTGCAAGAGGTGCCGTACGGTCACTGGTTCTGCGACAACTGCAGCTCACAGCGTGAGGTTGATCCTCGACAATGGGCACATCTTCGACGGGCGCGGTCATCGCGCAGGCGCACCCGCGGCCAGCAACGGAGGCAACGCTCGCAACAGCATGCCCACGAATCAAGCTGGAATCAAGTGTGGCAGTCGGTCTGGAGCAGGATCAACCTCGACCTCGACTTCCCATATGAAGACGATGAGACGTCGGCCGCCTACATCAGACGACACCGGCAGCGGATTCAAGCGAATCGACAGGCACATGATGCATGGTTACGGCGGATGCAGGTCGCCGAGCTTCACGGTGCCGGAAGCCGTTTCAGGGAGACCGAGCCCCCGCTTCCGAGCAGTCCTGGCGGTATTTCGACCCCGGTGACCCGAAATCTGAGGTCGTCACCGCTCCCACAGACCGAATCTGCGGATGAAATGATGGCCTGGCATGCCTTTGATCAAGCTCGCGCAATGTCTAACGACGCTCCTGTTCCGCCTCGGAAGAAAAAGAGAAAGTCGAGGACGTCGTCCCCCGTGGAATCGGAGACGGAGCTTGCTCCTCCAACTATCAAGAGAAGAAAAATCGGCTCATCTACGGCCACAGAGCATGGCGCGCCGTCTGGTGCAAGTTCATCGCGTCCACGGGCCCCCTCTGCTTCTCGGTTTCAGTCTCCGGTCCCTCGGCGTCCTCCTCCGGGCGAGACGGCGGCACCAAGCTTTCTGCAGTCACTCCTGCAAGAAGTGGAGGAGTCATCCGGCAACAGTCCGCATGCTCTCCATCTCCACCGACCATCGCCACGGATGGTAGGTAGTCCCCCAGCCGAACAACAATCACCACGACCATCTTCACCCGCACTCTCGCCGCTGCCCTCCACTCACTCTTCACCCCGGGCCATGTCTGCGACTCCGCCGCCGGCCGGAGCACTGCGTCCCGGTTCTCCTACTGGTCTGTCATCGAGTATACAGCCCGTCTTTCCCTCGACCGAATATTCGCCTTTGCGATCCGGATCTCCGGAACCGTCCAGTACGCGATCTGGAGATGGCCTTCCACGAGCGACGAATGCTCCGCGAGCGTTGCCTTCCTCTGCACCGCTGGCGCAGCCCAAGCCTGGAAATCGCGTGCCTCGGATCTTGGAGCATACGTCCTCCAGCCCGAATCGAGTACGATCCACCGATGCATCACCGACACGAGTTGCCATGTCCTTGAGCGCGAAATCAGATGTACAAAAGCTTGTATCAGCGGCGCTCAAGCCGCATTATAATGATCAGACCATCACCAAGGATGAATATACGGCGATCAATCGGGACATTTCTCGGATGCTGTACGATAAGATTGGCGACTTCGACACTCTTGACGTCGACGATAAAGCAAAATGGGAGAAGGTGGCCGGCGAGGAGGTAAATAAAGCCGTCGGGGCGCTCCGAGCGCAAGCATAATACCAGTTTCATGATTTCCACCGGACGTGCGGTGCCGCTTCTCTGCACATATGAAGACTAACGACTTTACGAATATGATTGGGCGTTTGATGTTGAACATGGGCGAGCCATGCAACACGGATTCTGGAGTTCATGCAACCAGCTTGCACTGGTATGGATTATGGCACGGCGGTTCTCTCAGCGGAGCGTTGGCCAAGGCCATGGCCATGGCGGTTTCGTGTCCAGGCATTGCAAGGTCATGGGATCATGGACTTGTACCGGAGAAGTAGATACCCAATCTCGGTGGGCGACTTGGGACTCGTCGTCATAGCGGATGCACGATCAGGTTTGAATGTGTGTACACGTACCGATACCACAGCTCAGATTACAATCATCAATCTGCTCTGTTCAATCTAGTTTATAAGCATCATTGCGCGCAGTGACTTGACAAACTGCTCTCGTCCTGTGGAGCAAACCGGATGCTGCCGCTATGGAAGAAGGACAAAGATTAACACAAAGAGGCGGTCTATGCCCTTGATGGAACGCCCAATTAACCGTCATCCCAAGTCCATTTCCACTAGTCCGGTGCCCGATTGGATCCACACAAAGCCACTTGATCTGTCCTTGACTTTAATCTCTGCCCAATATTAAGTATATCGACATTCTTCGAATTTGATGCAACCATGCCAACCAAAGTCGGTATAGCAACCAAACCAATCGCCTGTTGGATGTTGCTTTGTTGTTATGTCGGGATCGAAAGGCTCCGGCATCGCTGTCCTCACTCTTGCCAATTCTTGAATGTTGGAGAAAGCGTTCTCGAGACCGTATCCAGGCTTGATGACTACTCTTTTTAACCATTAAACAGGCTTTCTATCATCTTCTTTCCTAGCAGTCCGGGTCGAGTGGTGACGATGTCCATGGCCAATGTTCATCCGCGATTCGCGGTTGCAACGCGGGACTTTCTCGTGAGTGTATAACGTGGTAGTGTACCGACAGGACTTTTCTCCACGAATTTCCACTTCTTACCTCCTGTTTGGGCTCTGCCACTGCCAGCTAATTCGTCTGCCAGCCATCAGACCCTAAGACTTAAGATCAGACTTCCAGAGAGGTGTGTCAGGAGTCAAGGTGGTCTCTCTAAGGCGCTGCAGAGTGGATAATGAGCCCTGCATCTGCTGCTGCCCCGCTTGGACCGACTTTGAACTTTGTGGAAGTTGCTCCAGGGCTGCCATCAGAGTGGACTGCAGGTTGCCAAAGGCATCTTTCCTGACTTTACCCGTCAGAAAATCTCTGCTTACCGCCTTGGAAACCAGCTGGACGGCGGCAACGACATGGTGAGGATAGGGATCAATGGCCACAAACGATACGGCGACGTCTGGTTCTTCGGCTTGGCCGTTCTCTCCCTCACTCATATCCTCGTGAGGTAATCGCGGTATGGTGAATTTGCTATCCAGACCAAACCTCAGCGTATTCACCACCCCATGTTCAGCCTCTGTTCTGGCCCTGGTCAGCTTGGGCAGGAGGTCGGAGCGACCTGCAACCTCGATGGCATCTACCAACATCAAAATAGCAAGGTGGTAATGGAGCATGAGGTCATCTGTCGTCATTGTCAACTTGGCCACCACGAACAAGCAAGACAGCAATCTCGTGCAGCGCAAAGAGGACTTACACCAATTCAGCTTGGGTTCCTGGGACAGAAATTGGAGACGCCTCTCGCACACGGCCAATAGCGGAAGATAAGTGATGTTAAATCGGTCAATGGCGTTGAGGACAGCAGTGTATGCTCTTTCCACTTCATCCTCTCCATAGCCATCTCTGAGAGCTTCTCTCAGCACGGTGATCATCTTCCAGATGTACAGCTTCCACGAGCATGACGCGAGAATTATTTGGCTTGCCCTTTCTTCGGAAGCTTCAAAACCATGAACGCGCCAGTCCTCGGTGGTATCATGAAAGATACTGGCCCTGCTTTCCACAAGACGCCAGCACGACTCCGACGCAAACCCGAGGAGGCCTGAGCACAATGACGATCGACAGTTCAACGTCAACGTCGCCGACGTGTCGAACGTGAGGGCGGCCCAGTAGACTTTACTCTCAGCGCTGATAAAGTCGGTCGTAGAGGCCGAGCTAGGAGCCGGACTCGGAAGTAAATTATCAGAACTTGGGGCAACTTTAGCCCCGTTGAACTGACAGCCTCGCTGCCTGGCGCGCAGGGTTTGCACTTGTTGAAGAGCCGCTTGAACACAGAGCTCTGCCGAGATCCCATCCAACTCCTCCTCATCCGAGATTCCGGATGGAATTGGTGTCAGACCGAAGAGAAAGAGGGAAAGCATGGAGCGATAGGACGTTCGATTGATGACCTTCAACATCTCCCTTCGAGCGGCACGCCAGAGGGCCTGAACAATCTCGTCGTGTGACATGGTCGTCGACCGGAGATCGGACACTAGTGGAAGCCATCGCGCAGAAAACGATAGGATCGCTATGTGCAGAGATTGATCGATTTGGTGATCTCTCATGGCGGTTCCCCCTCGTCCCGTATGGGCCTCGTGCCCACCACCGGGACTTCGCGCGTCCAAGTCTTCCGCCATCCATGCGTCAAGGTTGGCACAAAGACGAGAGAAGCTGATGTGGTATTCTGTCGTCGCGTCATCTCCGAAGCTGTTGTTGTTAGCGATTAACTTCCATGCTGCACCGTGGACCTGGATCGTACACAAAAGGACAGCAATATTTGGTCAGCCAAGATCCAAAGACCATCCCCCAGCAATTCTCGAAGATTTGGTGCAACCAGGTGCGAAGATTCGTCGATGTTGTCTCTGGTGCAAGATTCGTCGACGCTGCCAGAATCGGCGGAGGTGACGCAAGGGAGAAGTCGCGGGTTCCCAGCTCATCAAACTCACCACCGCGAGACAATGGGGTCCGGGGAGGATCATACCAATGAGCCTTTTCATCGACATGTTTCGTGCACGAGGCTGTCAGATTGCTGGCCAGTTCGTTGTCGGTCTGTGTGATGAGATCAGGGCCTGGTGACAACTCTGGGACCATCGCTGGCCGGCTGGAATGCAAGCCACCCTGACGTGATTTGGTGGTTGGCTTTTTGAGGGCACTCATCCACTGTTGTTGAGTACCCTGATATCAGCATAGTCACTGGAAAGAGTGAGGCCCAAACTTGCCTCGAACGTGCATCGCCTTTTCCGGCGGGCGCATCGACTACATGAGCCTGTCCCTTCAGACTTTCCGATCTGGTGGCCCACTCGGGCGGCATCGCAAGCGACCCGCGACTTGCGACAGGCATCGCAGCTCGAGAATTGTGTCCGGCGGGGTCCACGGGCGTCGAGCATTTTCTAAAGGCACAACGTTTCGTGAGGCAAACTCATGACCAGTGGACGGCACTTTGCAAATACCGACTTTGAGTCAGGCGGGGAAAGCCCTGGGGCAAGCAGGGTGGAACAAGCGTGCGAAGCCCAAAACCTGTGGGACATCCTCATCCGGGGTTGATAACTTCGCAAATGGAGAAGTCCGGGGACATGCCACTTCCCTCGTTCCCACCGGCTTTCTCCCCATTTGCCAAGGCACGGGCTAGTTGGTTGACTCCAGACCTACACAAGTCCTCATGCGGGGGGCTCCTGTGCAATCAAAACAATCTGTGGCCTAGCCCGTAAGGTCTTCCTCAGACCCGGATGGGTGGTAGACCATCCATATACCAGAGTTTGACGGGGTTGATTGCAGCTCGACTTCATTCAGGCGCAGGGAGGATGCTGCCACGGCACTCTCCAAAGCCCAGCACGCGCCGACCACTGCTGTCTTCGCACCATGCTGACAGAATGATGGTATCGCCATCTCTCAGGTACGAGAGTTGCTGCCCATCCTCGAATTCGATTACCTCGGTGGCATTTTGGGTTGCCTCGAACAGACAAGCAAGTTCAGTCTTGTTGCCGTTCTCATCCGTCCCATCTCCCGAAACTGTCCCTGTACCCATCAGATCTCCCGTATTCAACCCACACATAGCTGACGCGTGATGCGTGATCTGTTGGTACGGGGTCCAGTAGAGATATCGGAGATTGCTCGTGCAGAGTGGGTAGCTTCGTCCCTGCCTTTCCAGATGAGCAGCCAACTTGACATTGAAAGTCACTTTGTCGAACTCCTTGTATCTAAGGTGGGCAAATGGATAGGTCTTATGCTTGGGCGTACACGCGAACGGACTCAGCGCGTCAAGGGTCACGATCCAGGGAGAAATCGTGGTACCAGAAGACTTGGAGTTGAAAGGACCGAGTGGCGGCAATTCGAAGATCTGAATATCCCTGGCCGACCAGTCATTCAACAACACGAAGCCAAATATATGCTCTGGTGCATTGTCGACGTCTAGGGTCTCGCCATAGGGCACCGGTTTCGAGATAAAATAGCCCATTTCAAGTTCGAAATCGACCGCCTGCGACACCCTGTAAACAGCTTCTCGAGTCCCTGGCGCCCAACAGATACCCCGGGGCCGGTGGACAAGGTGGGGCGATGGTCTGATTGACGATATTCGGCCGTTGTACGCGGAAGGGGCAATCAGGACATTGTCTGGGATCCTGCCTCCACTCATTGACGAGCACTATCTGTAGTCAACAAGGAGTGGTGTGGTGTCACCGGGGCAATAGGTGGAACCCACATTCTGACAATGTTCAAGGGAGCAATAGAAATCGGTGTATCCCTTGATGTCCATCGGTAAATGCATGGTGACGAGATGCAGTGGGCGAAAGGATGACTCTGGTATGACTCCTTCTTTGCAAGCCGCGATGATGCTCTGCCTCGCTGCCGTCCTGGAACTCGCTGGAAGCGAAGCAAATGTGTTCAGCGTGCTCTACTGCTTATGAGTGATGCCCTTTGGAACGCGCCGACGCTGGCTCGGGAGGACAAGGATTCCTATCTAGGATCTCACCTGCATCAAGGCGTCATCAACTGCGGCATCCTGAAAGAATTGGCTTTGAGCCAAACTGTGAAGGTCAAGAGCATAATCCCCAATGGCGGTAGCACATCTCGGAGAAGGGGTTTCGGCGGTGGAGATCACACCAAAGGGGATGTTGTCCAGTGTGAACGGTGAAGCATCCGGAACGGTAGGTTTGAAGCCCATTTTCAGCGTGCGTTGCTTGTAGAGACAACTGCCGAAGCGTGAGCGTCAGGTAATGGTTAAGTAGGAATGGCGGAATAGTTCGCAAATAAGGGTTGGTCTGAATTGACTTGGATCCCGTAAGGAGAAGCAGCCCCACTTGCAGAGGAACGACACGGCAGTCGACGACGACGACTGTATGACACTTTAGTGGTCGCCTTGAGATCTGACTTGAGCCCACGGCACCTGCAAGGTGTGCATCGGTTCCGACTGTGTCCCGGTTGGAGCAATGAGCGGTCAGATGGACACCGGCACCGCCAAAGTGATATCATCCTAGGGAGGGAGCTGAAAGGTCGGTTTGACGTGGACGGGTCTATTTTTGGAGGTGCCGTTTCCAAAGATTAAACCTATGCGATCCAAGTTGCAAATCAGGCAGGACTTTTGGTACGAGCAGGAGATGGAGTCGCGACAACGAATGTGAGCGAGCCAATGCAACGGTCAACACGACTCGCGAATGCAACAGCCAATGTAAAGCATCTCTACCCCAGCTCACCCCGCATCCACGGCGGCGAATGCTGACGACCCGAGTCTCAAGACTCAATATCGTCATGGACACCTGTCACAGGCTTGGTCTCGCACAAATAGCGTGGTGTGTCGGGAGGAAGTCGACAAAGTATCGGCTCCAGTCTTCCCATTCCCGATTTACTCTTTATTCATCTCCCGGCGGATAACCATGTCTCTGTTCCCTGACCCTCGTCGCATTGTGACCGGCCACGACGGCCAGGGCAATGCCATCGTTCTCAGAGATAGTAGAATCAAGACTGAGCCTTCAGGCTTCAACGCAAACTTTGCCGTGCTGTGGGAAACAGACCGATTTCCGGCAAACAACAATGGAGGCGAGGACCCAGCAGATAAGACGACACAGAGTCTCGCCAACAAGAACGGCGTTGTCTTGAGAGTCGTGGATTTCCCTCCCAACACCCCGACAGTGAGCCAATGACCATCGCCGCTTGCCTCGTCGCTGACCGTCGAAGGCCATGCACAGAACCGTTAGTTTGGATTTTGGCATTCTCTTTGAAGGTGAACTCGACTGGTATGATGATCTGTCTTCACGTACAGTTGCATGTTGACCGAAGACAGTCACCTCGATAATGGCCAAGTCGTTCACATGAAACCCGGAGACGTGTGCGTCCAGCGGGGGACAATTCATGGCTGGACAAATCCGACCCCCAAGCCAGCACGCATGTACTTTGTTCTCATTGGTATGCACGAGCACTGTTGCAAGATCGAGCATTCCGCACTGACTTCAACTTTTCCAAGCCGCTGAACCGATCGTGGTCGGAGATCGAGCATTGAGTGACCAAGGACATCAAGAGCTGGAGGTCAAGAGCGGAGGAAAGTAATCGGCTAATGAGGGGCAGTGTATGTATCACTGTAAAGTGAGTCATGGTTATGACCCATGGTTTGCAAACAAGTGTCATGACCCCAGTAGTGGTATATCTCCGTATGCACGCCTCTGTTCAGGCTGGCAGAGGATCTGCCTCTCATTCGCCTGTGGGCGAGATGCTGGAAGTGTGGACAAGCCTGCTCTTCAATGTACCTGAATTCTGTCAATCCAGAGAGAATCAACGGTTGATATCGCCATGCGCGAAAACAATTTCCCAATAATACCCACCCAACAAGCTGAAAAGTACCTTCCCTAGGGGAACTCATTTCCCTGCAGGCAGGAGTGAACAGACGATGCCTGACATGGATCAATAGAATAAATGTCCATCTGTCCATCCATCACCATGCAAAATGGCAACTTCAAACCACTCAGATGGTGATCAGATGAACAAGCAATATGAATTGGTTGATTGATTGATTGAGCAGTAGTTTAGATTGTGCACGATCACGTGACATAGATACCTTTCGATAGTCAAGTGTCCTATATTTTGACAGCGATTATCACCATCATTCATGTCGAGAAGAAACCGAGCCTCACGACGATACATGCAGTCACATCAGCGTGCCCATCCAAGGCCATGCCATCGATAGTGGGCATGATCACCATCCAAACGGAATTTGTCGCGCGCAGAAATGCTGTTCTAGCTCTGACCATTTATCCGGAACTGCTCTTCTCGTTTAAATAGACCTCCCAATTCCACCGAGCCCTTAACACAGCCAATCCACCGCTTTGTGTCTCTACTGTCCTGCCCCGCCCCCGGTCATTCGTGTCGTCCATTCCCACGAGGCTGCCCGGCCTGATTTTCTCCGGTGAGTTGAGATGGTCAACCGCACCAGCGGGCAGAACACTCGTCTGCTGGATCTCATCCATGACGCTTCCCGGCACCTGGCCAAAAGTCCACCACATTCCAAAACGACCTTCACCGTCTCTTGTGGCAGCGGCCGCGTCGGCGTTATGGGCGACCCATTTCCCATATGCGGCACAGCGCGCAAGGTGATAGTTGTAAATATCTCTGTCGAAGCCGGCGCTGGTCTCCGAGGTGATAAATTCCTCTTCGTGCGGCCAAAGAGGTCGACAGAACTCGGCCAGATGGTGGAAGAAGATGCCCTTGAAGGTCTGGCCGTCCTGACTGCAGAATCCCCCATGATCACAAAACTCCTCCATCACGCCGGCTCTTCCGAGTCCGCGCCATGCCAGACCATCATTCGGCCATCCCGTCGCTCGCACCACGCTGTCGACGAGGGCGTGGCCGTCGTAGAGATAGCTTCGCGCACCCGTCGCCATCCAGAGACCTCGGCATGCAGAGAGCAGGACGCCCTGGTTGTACGTATAGACCATGGTGTTGAGTTGGTCACATTTCCCGGTGCCAGGATTGGTGGTGCCATTGGGATACCGATGCCAGCCGAGAATGTGAAAACCGTCCTGGTACAAGCCCGAGACGGAGCTGCGCATATGCGACTCCTGCAACCACTTGTAGCTTTTGATGGCATTTTCAAGATAGACGGGATCGTGTGCCTTGCCAAAACGTTTCCGACGTCCACTATTCGATGCGTCCAGATATGGGGATGAATTGTTGTCTCCGGGAAAGTAAAGGTACATGCCAATGCTGGCGGCTGCAAAAAGCTCATTGGTGATGGCGTTCTTGTACGGGGTCAGGTAAGGATTCCAATTCATGCCACCACCACAAAGAGATTCATCCCAGCCCTTGGATGCCAAATCATAAAAGATTCGAGCTCGGTGTGCCGCCATCGGGCTGAACTGCAATCCGTGCCAACCGGGTTCAGACCGCCCCTCCAGACGAGTGGGGAGAGAATTCCAGTGTTTCAATGAATACATTTCGGTGAATTTGATGTTCTCGAGCCAGCCGAGAACGACCCAAAGCATGTCGTCGTATGCCTGATTCCGCAAAGCAAATGCATTTTCTCCAAAATAGAAGACGGTGGTCTGGGTAAAATATCGGTCGATGAGATTCTGCCATTTCAGCAAATCAGAGCACGCCGAAACAGAAGGCGCATCGAGCGAGGACACGATGCTGGAAAGAGCGGCAGACACATGCGTCCCCATGACGGCCGACGTCCAGTCGATGGCACTCGGCCATGTGCCCGTGAAGATGTCGAAGTATGTCTCCTGCATCACCTGGAGCGCATCGAGCATGTCGGCGAGGGCAGGCGGGAGGCCCTCAAAAGATTGTTTCCCCTCTTTCTGGTCCGCAATGGCCGCCGTCGACAGACGAACGGGGTCCTCAGGTCCTTGCGCGTACAGGCCTGCGCCCTCCAGGCCTGCGCCCCCCACGCCCCAGGCGCAGGACAGTGGGAGAAGAAGTGACAGATAGGTCGACTTCATGTTGGTCGAATCTTCTTGTATCTCATTGCGGGAGGGGTCGTGGTGGTGTCCTTCATCGCCGGCTTTGTCGACTCAGCTGAAGTGTCGGTATAGAAAAAGAGGGAAATGCGAGCTGTGGTTGCAGAGGAAGGCTAACGTGTTCATGCAGGTCCAGATGCATGGCCTGCAGCGGCCTCTGAGGGCGAAAGCTAGTGGGTAGAGGGAGGGATGGAACCCTCCTTTGCTCCAGTCAGGTTGGCGCTGAAGGATTACTGGCCTCTCCTTGGGCTGCATTGGCCTGGCCAAGCCCTACTACCGCCGAGTCGCAGCCTAGGCACTGGGCAGTACTGTCCTGCTTTGCGGATTCATTTTTTATTACTGTAATTGGCATTCCGAACTTGAACATATACCTTTCGAGGTCACTGCTGGCTCCTCCGAGGATTGTCCTTTTGATGATGTGGTGACGTCTCCGACTCCTGGTCGATCTTCAATCCCGCTCCATCGGACCAGGGAACGCGGCCCAACTTTATCTAGTGCGTCTCCTCCTTCACGTCATATCCTTCACGTCATATCCAATGTGCATTGTGAATTGCACGCTGGCATTCTTTACCTGGGCTACATATGGCGATCATTGACTGACACGTGCTCTTCAGCCTAACGATCAGATTGATAGTCCGCTTGACCAGAGCACGGCCAGAGTCCGCCAGACGGAGTTGCCGATAGCCAGGATTACTCCTCCCATGCCCAATCCCAATGTTGGACCCCGGTCGCGATCGACAAGCTCCAGAAGTCACATTCGGCCCAGGTCCGTTGAATAGATCTCCGATGGCTACTCTGCCGCCGTTCTCAGGATCATTGCCTGTCCTGACTTCTGCCTGGAAAAGGCAGGGTGGCAGCCTTGCTCTCCCCACATGGCTAACCAGGACAGGCAGCCCGGATGACATGGCCCCAATTCACGTTGCAGAGCTAAGACAGTAACCTTCTCCATAGCTACACGCACAGCAGCTTGTAGCGGCTGACTTTGGTCGATCGCATCCCCGGAGCAGGAGGATCCTGGAGCAGCTCTGCGGGAAGCTCGGTTCGGACCACGTTGACGCCATACCGGCAAGACACTACAAAATGGAGCTGCTATATCATCGAAGCAACGATGCCCTCATTGGAGCTTCGGTCGCGGTACCTGCTGCTCCATCATGGGTCGTTTCGTGGCACAACTGGGCACCGTGCTCACTCTGAGCACGGCGGTAGTGGCGCTCAACCAAAGAGCGATAGATGCGTTTCGTCGGGTGGAGGATGTCAAACCAACGATTGCAAAGCGACAGCTCTCGGCGAGCAGCGCACGACTGGAAAAGCGGGCATCGCCATACCTGAACAATGTGACGGAGAAGTTCGTCGTCAACGGCTCTGCCATCCCCGACGTTCCTTTCGACGTTGGCGAGTCCTACGCCGGCCTGTTGCCCATCTCGTCCTCTCCGGATGAGACGAGGAAATTGTTTTTCTGGTTCTTCCCGAGCCAGAACCCGGCCGCTGCGGACGAGATAACATTGTGGTTCAACGGCGGTCCTGGGTGCAGTTCACTGAGTGGGTTGTTGACCGAGAACGGGCCGTTCCTTTGGCAAGCTGGGACATTTGCCCCCACGCCGAATCCGTATTCATGGACCAACTTGACCAACATGCTCTGGGTTGAACAACCAATCGGGGTGGGCTATACTCAGGGGACACCGAACATCACGAACGAGGTCGAATTGGGTCTCGAGCTGGTCGGATTCTACAAGCAGTTTGTCGATGCCTTTGGCGTGCACAACCGAAAGGTCTATTTGACAGGTCTGAAGAACCCCGGCCTCGGCCGACACCACGGGCCACCACGGTTGACCAATCACAGGGGAATCGTACGGCGGCTACTACGTTCCTTACATTGCAGACGCATTTATTACAGCCGGCGACCTCGTCTACTACAATCTGGCGGGCATTGCCATTAATGATCCCATTATCGGCGACGGAACGATTCAGCAAGAAGTGGTGGTGGTGCCTTTTGTCGACTACTGGTCCAATCTTTTCTATCTCAACGAGAGCTTTACGAAGGCCATCCACGAGCGCCATGAGTTCTGCAACTACAGCTCCTACCTTGAAAAGTACTTTACCTTCCCACCTCCCGGCCCCATCCCACTGCTTCCCGACCCATTCTCGAATCCGAACTACACGTGCGACCTCTTCGATGACGTCTATGCTGCGGCACTCGAGGTCAACCCGTGCTTTAACGTGTACCACATTACCGACACGTGTCCCCACCAGTGGTCGGTCCTGGGCATCGTCAACACCGGCGACTACGAACCGCCAGGAGCGACGGTGTACTTTAACCGAACCGATGTCCAAAAGGCAATCAACGCGCCCGTGGGGACGAATTGGCAGCAGTGCACAGATATCAACGTCTTTGGTGACGGTCAGGACTCCAACTACACACTCTCAGACCAGTCCCTAGGGCCCGCCCAGAATGACGTCCTCCAGCGGGTGATCGAGTACACCAACAACACCATCATTGGGGTCGGCGGGTTGGACTTTTTGTTGGCCCCCAATGGCACATTGTTTGCCTTGCAGAACGCAACGGTACGTACGTTCTTTGACTCCGTTTGGCCTGCCCTCTGCATTCTGTCCCTCTAGACTGACATGAGACGGCAGTGGCATGGCCTTCAAGGTTTTCAATCGTACCCACAATCCCACACCCTGTATGTCCCCTACCACCCCGAGTTCAATGGCGGGCGGCTGGCCGAGGCGGGCGAAGTCGGCCATTGGGGGTCGGAGCGAGGTCTAACCTTTTACACCGTCCAACTGTCGGGGCACGAGCTGCCTGAATATGCGGCCGGTGCGGGTTACAGAGCCTTGGAGGTCCTTCTCGGCCGCGTCGCCAACTTCAGTGTCGTCTCGGACTTTACCACGCAGACTGGCAATTTTACCGGCACTTCCACCATTTACAAGAGGGCGTATGACCAGTATGACGCGGGGTACAGCTTCTAGAGTATGGACCTCTTGTCTGGTGGAGAGAGACACGGTCAGATCCGGACATCAAGATGGCAATCATTCGCCGCGAAAGATCAGCCGGGACGATTAATGCTGATATGGCGACTATGATACCACGGAACGGTGATGCTACAGAATGATGATATCGCTGTGCTTTCTCCTCTCCTCTGACTGCGGTGTTTCTGAGGTTTGTTGTGTCGCTGACTAGGGATGAAATTTTGTGCCCTGATAATTCTGCATCCAGGCTCGTCCCTACGAGATGAAGTCCTCGACTTCTCCTTGTGCCCTGGAGAGCTTCCATAGTTCCCTTGTATATTATGAGACTGACACATCAGGATATCCCGTATTCTAGGCATGATGCAGCGTCACTGGCATCGTTGATCAGTAAGTTAACAATCATGCTAACTAATCACCATCGAGTACCAGTACACTTTACACTTTCCATGGATAACCGTCGTAGGCAATATCGGTCTGAGATTGGGATCAGAGCACGAATCTGATCTAAGATTGATAGCAGCTGGTTGAGTGGTCAGTCCTGGTCCATTGGCATGGCGGCGCAGCACGAAAAGTTGGTCCAAGCTTGGGTACGTAGAAAGCGGTCAAATTTCACCCGCCTGATCCTCGGCAAAAGACCAGTTGATAAGTAATATCAGGCAGAACGGCGCATCCAGCAAATTAGACCAGATTATGGAGCCTTCCGGAATCGTTGGTCTTCCAGCCTCTTCATCACTTTGCACACAAACTCGTGATGACAAATGTCGGCCGGCAAATGTGCGTGATCAAAGAGGAACGATGGCGTGCGTGGGGTCGAGGGGGATAGTTTATCAACTCCGATAACCAGATTGGCATGCCAGTTTGAGTGTCGTCCTTCACGGTGCGTCCGAAAGATTGTCTCCAGTCCGGTGTCATTTTCCTTGTCCAGCAACTTTACAAGCTTGAACTGAGATCTACGTCCCGTATCGAAAGTCTCATAATATTCTATTTTTTTTCTTCTGGGTTTTTCGACCAACATCTACCGAGAGAACGCCGAGTGCAGGTCGACTGGAATTTTGCTTAAAGAAGCACACCCCTTCTATCATTCACCATGTCGCCTACCCAACCCATCACCGTCATCTTTGGTGCCGCCAGGGTCGGTGTTCTGGACCAGTTCAAATCTGACACCGATCTCGCCACGCTGTACGCGACCCTCGAGAAACATAGCATCAAGAACATTGACACCGCTCAAATATACGGCGACGGCGACAGTGAGGACTTCCTGGGCAAGACCAAGGCCGGCGAGCGATTCATTATCGACACCAAATGGCCTGGTGGATGGCGCCCAGGCTCGGCGATCAAGGAGAACATTATCACTTCGGCCAAAGAGAGCATCCAGAAACTTGGGGTGCCCAAGGTAGGTGTCTGAACGGCTTTGCCTGACAACCTTTCTCGTCTCCTCTCATTCGTGGAAATAGACACTGACCCAAAGCTCCGATTTGGCATTTGAATTCAGGTGGACATCTTCTACATCCACTCTCCTGACGCCGCGACTCCGATCTCCGAGACGCTGGCGGGCGTCAATGAGGTCTACAAGGCCGGTCTGTTTGAACGGTTCGGGCTGTCCAACTTTCCCGCGGATGAGGTGCAAAAAGTGTACGACTACTCCAAAGAGCATGGCTATGTCCTGCCCACCGTGTACCAGGGTAACTACTCGCCGGTGGCGCGCAAGCAGGAAACGCTACTGTTCCCGACCTTGCGCCGCCTCGGCCTGGCCTTTTACGCCTATAGCCCTCTGGCCGGCGGCTTCCTGACCAAGACGCGACAGCAGATCCTCGAAGGGGCCGGCCGCTTCAGCGACCAGGCATTAGGCGGTATGTACAGGGACATGTACTGCAAGCCGTCTTATCTCGCGGCGCTGGAGCATTGGGAAGATATCGCCAAAGAGCAAGGCAGCTCCCGTTCCGATTTGGCCTACCGCTGGGTTGCGTACCACAGTCCACTGAAGCATGAGCAAGGTGACGGCATCATCATCGGCGCCTCCTCGTTGCAACAGCTGGAGCAGACGTTGCAGGGTATCGAGGCTGGTCCGCTGTCCGACCCTGTGGTCCAGAGGATCGATGAATTGTGGGAGGGAATCCAGCACGAGGCGCCCTTGGACAATTTTTCCCGCTAAGATAGAGAGAAGATGTCAGCCGTGGTTGCTGGGCAACTGCAGCCTCACGGCGATGGGCTTGTTATTTAGAGATCTTGTTAGCTCTCCTTCTCCTAAAGGAAGCCACCTCTTGCTCCATTATATAAACGAAACACATCTGCTCTCGCGTAGACGGCGGCCTAGTTTGGCAAAGGTCTACCTTAATGTCTTCCATCCATCGATCATTTCTCTCTCGTATCACTGTCTGGATATAGAGATGGCTTGTGCTGTCTCAGGAAAGGGAGATCCAGCGGCGGTGAGAACAAGGTCAATCCACAGTCAGCTTACAATGACCAAAGAAGATTCGTTCATTCATTCGCTCTCGCTACTAGACAGTACACTGTAATAGTAGTGATCGAGCCAAGTATTCTATCGAGATGGGGAAAGAGATACTTCACCAGGTCATAGATAAGCCGACGCACAGAAGGAGAAGGAGAGAAAAAATACAAACCTCCTAAATACTTGAAAATCAGAGATGGTTTCCCCAAAGAGACATCTGCCGCCAAGTGCGGCAAGATCAAATCATGGCAGACCTGAACCTGGACCGGGCACCCGTCCCCGCTCCATTCCTGTGCCTAGTTCATAATACTTCCGAACGCCAAAATAAATCATGAACAGATGGACAAATTCCTCCTTGATCTCGTCCACCTGTCCCACCATTCCTGCGTTGTCTACCACTGTACCGTCCTATTCACCATGCAGCTGCTGCTACCGCTACTGCTAGGAGGCAACGTCTGCTCTGTCCTGTTCAACTTTTTGTCTAGTTTTCATCGTTGGCGTCGTTGAGCAAAGCGCTGACGGAGCAGCGCGCGGTCGCCGTTGTCGGTGTATGAATGGGAGAGGTGTATGGAGTGCTGGGGCTGGTGCTGGTGCTCAGGCATGGGCTGAGGCTGAGGCTCGGACAGGCAATGCTGCTGGCACTCCTGCGGCGGACTGTGGATGCATCTTTGTACCCGAAGCTAGATCCGCTGGGCACGGATTGGAATGACAAAGGGGGGAGCGCCTGCGCCCACCCAGGCGGATTGGCACGGGCAGAGAACGGGGGACGGCCTCCATTCTCTGCGAATGACCGTGGCCATTTGTTGGGTGACGGCGAAGCACACACCTCTCTGTGGCCGGATGAGGAGAGGACCTCGCGTGAGCCGAGGTTCGAGGGTGTGATGGAAACGTTGCTGGCGAATTCAGGCAGCGACAGGCTCCGACGATGATAGGTAATGTCCAAGAGAGACTCAAAGCCCGGCAGAGGAGGACACCTGGACGTGCCGGTCGCGGGCGGTGACAAGTTGGACAACGGCACCACTGAACGAGGAGAATGGTCGTGGAGCATGGGTGCCGGGGGATCAATGTTCAGGAGGTCTGGCGAGACGGTCCGGCAAAAGTCGTGGCCGTCGTCTTCGGACCCATCAACTGAGGGCCCCTTGCGTCCAACCGTCATGTGGTGATAGTGTAGACGGCATGCCAGCTCGGTCTTGCGAAGTTGAGTGGCGATGTGCTTGTACGGAAGTTTCTGCTCTCGACTTTGGAGGAGATATGTTTCCTGTCGCTCCATGAGCCCAGGTTATGGAGGTAGACGCTAACAAACGTATACGTACCTCTTGAAGCGTCCAGCACCGGATCACCTTGCCTTGTCGAAGTCTCTCCCCCCTTGAGATGGGCTTGGGCCTTCGAGTTTTGACAGAGGCAACCATCTTGGGCCAGTAAAGGAGACGGTTAACAACCAGGGCCGGAGTTTCCTTGGCAGCAGTCGTTTGCCAGCTGTCAATGCAAACTTGGAGACTTCAGGCACCACGGGTCGATACGGTCCAGCAAAGATGTCGAAATCAATGCAGCTCGCAGGACACTCGGGACACATGCTCCCCAGGACGGAGCCATGTATTATGAACCATCTCAGCGGCGTCGAATATCAGCTGCAGGCCTTCAGATGGGGCAAGGCAGAGTTCAAAAAGGCACTGCATATCCGTGACCTGGTCGGAGGCCATAATAGCGCAGGCTTTATTGGCTCCGCGATGCTATGCTCCGCCAACTGAGGCCGTTGCGAAAGGCCAGATAGCCGCTCATGCGGCTGATAGTGGCTTGCATTAGACGTTTGGAATGCCCCAGCACCACAAACATGGTTGCAGGGCGGAGAAATTGCGAGAGGGCTCTGCAGCCGTGGCCATGGTCGTGGCTTCATGGCCTTTAACGACCACGACGTGATTTGCAGCTTGGGGAGAGATGTGGAAGACAAATATTGCATCTCACAGACTCCACAATGGCACACATCAATCCGCTTCGGCGCAGGAAAGGGTCAGGGCCGGGAATGTGCTCCTCTCCTTTAACTTCATCCTCTGTCTTAAAACACTGTGGTGCATGACTAGTGAAAGCGGAGGTCGCTTGCATCGGTTGATCTGTCGTTGAAAAGGAGGGTAATGTGGCAACGACAACGCTGCCATGTGGTTAGGGCCCGGTGTAGGCCGTCAACGAATAGTCTCAACTTGTTGTGGAGGGCTAACAAGCGCCCAATGCCTCGGGCGGCTAATTCTGTCCACAAAGCCACACGTCTGCCGCCGGATGCAGCAAGGATGAGGAGTTCATGGCTGTGATTCTAGATGGTCAGTCAAATAGCTGCAGTTGTTTGCTGGCCATTGAGGCGTTCAGTGTGGCAGACGGTCGTTTCAACCGCAATGCTGGGCTTACGCTTTTATTCGGGGTGGACGTGAGAAGGATAAAGGCTGACCATTCTGGCTGTCTGTATGCAACGGAGTCCAAACCACGACAGGGGACGCCTGGTAACTCATAATTTGTCATCCATCCACAACAAAGTTTGGAGTCGCCGGTTTTTGTTTGTTGGCAGGCCCGGAAGGGAGCAGTTTTGTCACGTGATGACTCCCACCTCGCAGCAAATCATCTTGCTCGGTTTGTTGCCGACAGTCCCTGAGCAATAGCACCTTGAGGAGAAAGGGGCGCACTCTGCGGAACAGCTCAGAGACCATCTGAGGAGAGCGGGGATCATCGTTTTTTGGTTTACTCGCCATCAGAGTAATCACAATGATCTCCGCGTCTCTGCAACGGCGCTTGCTTATCTTCACGCCTGAAGCTTGGTTTTAATTGTCTTTGGTTTGTCGGACTTGATTAGCAGGACAGAGTCTGAACCATCCTCATCCTCGTCGTCTTCATTCCCGCCATCCTTACCCTTGGCGACCATCACCTTCCACTGTAAGCAGGATCTTACCGCGGGTTCAGTTGCGCTACACTGCCGGCCGGGCGACGGTGATGATGGAGGCCTGAAGGGTCCAAGTTTGTAGCTACAGTCTGGTAACGTGTCCTAGCTTCGCTCTGAGAGGGCAGAGAGAGAGGAGAAGAAGTGCCTTTATCCTGCCGGACAGTGCTCGCAGGTATTATCGATTCCTTCCGATTTATTGATGATTCTGTAGAGTATTGTCAGTACAAAGTGGGCAGGAGAGTTTCGTTTTGCTATCGAGATATCAAAGCTTGGGACAGCATTTTTTATATAGACGAGAAACTTCTATAATGAGAGAACAGTGCCTGCGAGACATACCTGTCACTTCAGTATTTTGGTCTCACCCTCCACTTGGCTAGATCACATTCATCCTCTGTGTCCCAAGGCTTGCAACAGCATTCACAACTCCTGCTGTGTGCTCTACAGCACCAGTTATGAATGAGTCGAGATGTGCCGGGTCAAGACCACGCATATCGCTCCACAGCTTATCGAAACAGAGGCCGCCAACTCTGACCCTCCTCTGTAATCCTGACAGGCTAAAAGCAGAGAAATCTTGCTTTCATCATCCCACCACCAATGGTCAAGTCTTTTACATCTCAGTCTCAGCTCAGTCATGGCTCGTTGTCGGATCCCAACCGGAAGCAGCGTAAGAATTGGGAAAATACAGATCTTTCATGTCTTGATCGTCCAGTTCAAAGTCAAAGATGTCGGTGTTTGTCTCGATTCGCTCTGGTGTCACACTTTTTGGTAAGGGCACATACCCCTGGAGAGATGTCAGTCTGGACTCGGTTCATCAGGACCACACCAGAGAATGCCTACTTTTTGCAGGCTCCATCGGAGAAGCACCTGGGCCCACGACTTGCCGTGTTTGTCCGCGATCTTTTTCAAGACTGGTTCGTGGCTGCGCGTGCCTCGAGCTGACAAGTATCAGTGACCAAGCCTCGACGTCCCGTGGAGCATACTGATTGCTCCCCAAGCTTCTACAACGACCCCCCGTTTCTTGGCCCAGTCGACAATGTCGTCATGTGGTAGCCATGGATGCAATTCCCACTGTCCGACATCAATGCTCCCACCAATACCAGAGGACTTGATATAGTCCTCCAATTCATCAAGATGATGCACTCCATAATTGGATACACCAATCGAGCGAACTTTTCCGGCCTTCAACCATCAGTCGACGCCAAGCTCGTGGCAAGGAGGAATACTTTTTGAGCCTCCACCAAGGCTTTCCATGCCCCGAGTCTGGCCTCCTTTCCACCATACGGAGAATGGATGAGATAGAGATCGATATAATCCAGACCGGTCTCCTTCAACGTCTCCTCGACAGAATTCTACACTTGATCAGCAGAGGACTCCGGCCGTGGGGGTGTGGACGGATACCCTTGCACCTTCGTAATTCACGCTTTTGGGCGGGACTTTACTGGTGAAGAAGATCTCCTCGCGTTTGAGACCAGAGGATCGGATGGCATCAGCACAGGGCCCTTCGTTGCGATAGGCGCGGGCTGAGTCTACATGGCGGTATCCTGTGTGAAAGGCATGCAAAGTCACCGACTCAGTCACATCCCGTGGTCTGGAAGAGTCCGCAGGTAAGCAAGTTGACCGTCGAGATTTTCAACTTTGGCTAGCTTACGTCTGGTACACCTGTATTGTCAGAGTGAAGTCAGCAATTCGCGCTCAATATCAATTGTCAACGACACAAGAGACGACATGACAAGTCGGCACAATCGATGACCGAATCCTCACATGAGCCTTGACGGCTGTCAATGTCAGAGCAGACGTACGCCATAGCCCAGCACCGGGATTTCATATCCAGAGTTCAGCCGGTACGTCATGTTGATGTTAAACTTTACGGGGATTTGAGTTGCCATACTGCGGGGGCGAAATCGGATGATTGTTGGTTTGTCAATTTGGAGTAATTGTCTGGCAGTCACACGCATTCGTATGTCAATTGGGAAGCTTGAATATCCCCCTTGGAGCTCGGCGGAACTTTGGTCTCCTCTGAGTCGGATAGAGGAGGGGAAGGTGAGAAATTAGGTGAAATGGTTGGGCAGATGGAACGCCTTATTTTGCGTCACCACCCTTTTGATATTGCGTCGCCAAGACCGCCAAGAGTCATGTGTTTACGGAGGTCGCTATAGACACCACTTAGCCAGCCTCATGTCTTTGACGACACAACGTAAAAGGGTGGTAGGAGCCTACCGTTCCTCGTGCGATGGCCACTGCATAACTGGCGCAGCTCATCGCGCACGAAATAAGAGGAAAGGTGATCAACGAAGCAAGCGGAGTTGGTAGATTAATTCTATCTAAGAGACAGCCTCCGGTGGTGTTGTAGGAGTGCGGATGCAATGCGGTCACGTGACTATAAGCACTTGCCTCTGTTCTCGCCTGTGTTCCCAACAGAAGAAGTGCATGCCATAAACAGCCGAATGCTTGCTGTCTGAATCGGTCAGAAAAAAATGAACATGATCTCTTCACGGCGGCTATGCGTCTCGCCATTCCTGGTCACTGTTGAGCACCTTGTTCCCAGGCCCGTCCAGATGCGGAACGTCATCCTCTCCATCATCAGAAGCGAACGCGCCATCCTCATCGAGCATTCTGGTTGCTTCCGGCTGAGCCGTCCTCGCCGCGGATTGGCCTCGGTTATGATCATGCAAAGTGTCATCGGCAGAAATGGATATGCCTCGTGTCCCCCCACGATTTATGGTGGGGGCTCCTCTTGATGCCGGATCAACGAACCCATTCGGTGGTCCATCACCGGCCTCTGGATCCTCTTCGGCGTTCGGCACACTCGAACCAATCACCCGGTTCACTAGCCAACCTTTCCTGAGATCTTCCGAATCCACCACGCAGCCGGATCTGAGCTTGACTCTCTGTCTTGTCCAGTAGACCCATGCGAAGTCGGCGTAGAAAGCGGTTTGAACGATGCCAAAGATGACGGAGATCGGATCAGGTTTGCTCGGCGTAAAGGCTCGATAGATCCAATTGAAAAGGTAAAAGGCCCGGTAGGATCCCAGAGTCACCAGGTAGAAGGAGTCGATCACGGTCGGCACGGTCGTTTGTCGCAAAAGGAGCAATTGTGGCAGCACGCAGACGGACTCGAGGATGATGGAAAAGGTCCACAAGACTTCCACAAAGGTCGAGCGGTACCATCCATTGAAGATCAAGGACGCCAGTGGAGCAGTGATCAAAGATCCGACGGCCGCGTAGGCGCCAAATTTCCAGGCTTTTTCTCGCTCGCGGGTCCTGGCGTAGACCAGGGTCATCAAGACGATGATGTAGAGAGAGGACCAGATATAGAAGTTTTTCAGAACAAAATTCCACCATGACCGCGTGGGGGGCACCCAGAAGAGGTCCAGGTAGCGAGTGACGAAAACGACGGCATAGAGGATTTGCGTGAGGAGGGAGACGCCTGCGCCGTGTTAGACCCCAGATCATTAGGCCGGGAGTGAATCCACATGAAGTCGAACCTTCAGCACTTCGGTTGGAATGAATCGCCCATATCAGGATACACTTCGACACGGTGTGTGACACATCTCCCAGGATGCGGAAGACGTTCATGCTCATGGTCGTGTGGCACGCATGGCAGGGAGCGAGCGCATTCGGATCAAGAGATGCTCGGCAACTGGCAGAGGTAGGCAACGAAAGAGGTCCCGAGTCGATGCCCGACAAGATGCATCACAAGATCATGCTGCTGGGAAGAATCTTGAACAGTAGCAGCCTGCTGTCGCTGCCAACGACCATGCCTGGATGGGGAAACCGACTGAGCTTGGCGTCCTGGAGATCATTACGCGTTCTCCTCCCAGAATTGCCACGCTAAATCACCAAGCCGATTCGTTCGAAGACGTAGGAAGAAATGACTGGCTGAAGGGGCTCCGTTGTTGACACCTCCACCAAGAAACTGGGCTCTTGACGGACGATCGCGCAAGGGACTCTTTTTTGATATTCCTATTGAGACATGCCCTGGATTACGGATGACCACTCTTCAGTTCTTTCAGCCCTGACAGAATCGAACGAGATGAAGGGAATGTTTTATTGCTGCGCAGCCTGCCAGGCCTGGAGAAAAAAATGGGATGATTCAACAAGAATTCAGTACGCTTGGGCTGGGACACCGTCTTTGCCCGAGAAGCATTTGCCTGAGAAGCATTTGCCTTGCTCACCAAGCTCAACGCCTCCAGGAAAGGATTACAGTGTCCCCGTATACTCCAGAGGCGTGGTAACTCCCAAGGCCACTTTGGCTGCCTCCATGATTCGACCGCCGACAGGATCTCTGTCACCAGGTCGAACACGGGCCACGAGCCCAATCGGCCATCCAGGCGGTCAATCACCGCATGGAAGGCTGCAGCAGCATCGTCGACATGGATTGTTCCCGTGCGAGCGATAACACCGGCCGGGACCTGAACCGGAGACGTGCCCACTCTTCTGGCCTCCAGAAGGCCACCCCACCCGGTCCCCCAAACCCAGGAGCCGCGGCCGTAGACGGCACTGGGCCGGAGAATGGCCACATCCAATGTGCCCCGGGCGGCAAGGATGGCCTGCTCATGGGCTGGACGTCAGCCGACCGCGGTGGCCGGCTTCCCTTGGACAGAGTGCTGCCGACGGGGACAGGTCGCTCTCCCTGCCAGAAGGGGCCCCCTGCACCCAGGAGGTGTAGACCAAACCCAGTTTCGGACCAACAATGTTCTCTTTGGCCAGCGCCTCCCGGCGTGCCACCGCCGCGTTGAGGACGCCAGTGAGGATCTTGCCCGCCTGTTCATAGGCCGAAGTCGTGTCCACCACAATGTGATGTCGTTGGCGGCGATAATGGCGCTTAGAGTGGCCGGCTCGGTGATGTCGTCTCCCACCGGACTGATCTCGTTGGTGATCAGCAACTTTACCTTATCGGCCGTGCGCACGGTGCCCCAGAGGGCGGAGGAGCCGACCGGAGCAGGGACTTTGCGAGAGTGAGCCCGAGGGAACCGGATGCTCCTAGATAGGGACCTGATGCCGTTGACGGGGCTGAGACGGAGATCAAAGAGCGACGGGGAAAACGGATCGTATTGGACCAAGGTGACAGAACTCGACGTGCTCATGCTGGGCCTGTTCGGTCGTTCAAAAATGTGCCGTTTGTGCACGGAAGGAGATCTGAGAGCAGCGTCCATGAGAGCATCATGAGTTCAGTAGTGGGGCCCCATGAGAACTTGATTAAACAGGGGCTAACAGCAGGAATTACAGGCGAGGAACATGTTACGACAAAGGGGCCGACGAATAGCAAAACATCAACTATCATCTCACGTCATGGGAGCCCCATCCTTTGCGAGGTCTTTTCGTTCAAACCCCAGGCTGTGCTACTCCCGTCATGGACCGTCGTCCTCCTCATATCCCGTTTATACTTGCCCATGAACGTTCCAGGACCAGCTCTATGCATGACTGAGGTGTTGTCCCAGCATATCACATCACCAGGCTCTCTCCATTCGATGCTCACCAGGTATTTGTCCTGCGTGGCATGCTTGAGCAGCGTCTCGATCAATTCCGTGGATTCGGGCTCGGGGACACGGTCGCCGTTGGGATATTCGAGATGGTGGAGGTGATTGGCAATGTACAGATTCATTCTGCCACTCGCTTCATGCTGCTGCACGATTCGATGACGGCCAAACGGGTATTTCTCCGGGTCGAAGCTCTGCAGGTACTCGCTTTCGGGGCATGCTTTCCTCCTGGAATGCCAGAGGCTGTTCGCCCCGACATAGTCGTTCTCCCGCAGTTGGGTCTTGAGGGGCTCGGGCAGTTCGTCGAAGGCCGTGCGAGTATCTGCGAAGTCGGTATTCCCTCCATGACCGGGAGGAGGAAGTTCGTGGGCTCTCAACAGCGAATAGCCAGCACGTCGCGGATTGAAGGCTGAATCAGCGTGGAACAAAGAGTTCCCCTGCGTGTACACAGCTTAGAACGGTATTGTGACCGGACGGCCTGGCATACCCTGGACACTTGCTCTCTTCTGCTTCCCACTTGGATGACCGAACCGTCGTCTTCCTGATTCGACACATCAAAAAGTTCATCAAAGGGGAAGCGGTTCTTGCGACCAAGGGTAAGGTACGGCTTCACGTCATCCAGTTCCCCGAACAAGGCAGAGAATGCCACATGGCGGGCATCGTCCAGCGCAGCTCTTCGAAAAACCAGGACTCCGTACTGACATTCTGGTTAGACCCTCGTCTCAACGGAATGAGATCGTCGACGAACCGTCATACCTTTACAGCCGCTTCGAGGACTTCTTTGAACACGTGTGGTTCGACCGGTGTACTAAAGTCGATCCCAGACACTTCCGCAGCAAAGGTTGGGGCCAACTCCTTGACTTGGATATACTGGTACTGCGGTTCCGTGGCGTGTGGCATTCTGAGCGGCAACTATGGGCGTCTTCGACCAAGGCGCATTCGATCACTCCAGTCTGCTAAATCATGAGTATGGATGTGGGCCGGTTGACCTAGCAATATATAGATGGGTGCGTTGCCATCTCCGCTTGTACGCCTTATCTCCAAATTCTGGGTGAGGAGAAGACCGCTGGATGAATCAGCGAGACTTGCCATCTTGTCCCACAGGTATCGATTCCTGCAGGTAAGGTGAAACACAATAATGGATGTATGCTGGATCAACAACACGGCGGGATACCGGTATTTCCTTGCAGGAATATTGGCGCCTTTTTGGACCGCAGCAGCTTAACAATCGTATCCAAATTTTCCGCGCGGTTGACATTGAGCCTGCTGAGATACGGGTCAGCAACCGGCCGCAGCGTCAGGGCACTTTCGGTTTGCAAGCGACATCTTTTATCAAGCGCCTCATTCGTGCGACTGCTGTTCGGCTGGAGGTGGGTAGTAACCACTGATGCTCTCCGTTTTCCCGTGAGTTGGCAGAAGATGATCTTCGTTGAGGTCACACCACGCCAAGCCCAGAGCTCCCAAGCTTGTGCCAATTCCAGCAAACTGCACCTCCTGCCTCGCGGCATCTTTTATTCTCCACCACCACCATTCGTCTCTTCAGAGTAGCAGTCACCATGTCCGTGGCACGTATCGCCTTTTCCGTGGCAAGGCGGGCGCCTTTCCGAGCGGCACCCATGGCGCCCCGAACCTTTTCCAGCTTTGCTGCCCGCGGTACGGCCAGGCCGGCAATAGCTCCCAATCTGCCCATGACGACAAACATTGTCGAGAAGGACTGTTCGCTAACTCAGACGGCTGCTTAGGAAGTCGTTACGATCTGAAACCGGGCGATCCAGCTGGGAAGCTGATCCCCTTGCAGGGTAAGGGCGATCCCCTTTCCTCGACGCGGACCAAACGGGAGAAGTATTGACGGATGATGTTATGCAGAAGTCAAAACCGAGGAAGACCTCCTCCCGCCGGGAGCCGAGCCTGGCACGGTGCCTACGGATCTTGAGCAAGCGACTGGTCTTGAGCGTCTTGAAATCTTGGGAAAGATGCAGGGAATTGACGTCTTTGACCTGAAGCCACTTCCGTCTGACCGACGCGGTATGTCCTCGCCACTCTGCATATTCTGTTCTGTATATTCTTCCTGTGCAGTCTGTCCTGTCGATTCCGCCCCGTGCCTCCTGCACATTCTACCCACCGCGATGGAAACCAGGCCCTGCAACGATGTGCCACTGATACAGGATCAACAGGCACTTTTGAAGATCCCATTGTCGTGAGGTCGGCGGGAGATGAACTCCAGTGTGGTTGCACGGGATCCCCAGCAGATTCCCACGTTGTGAGATGGGTCGTGGTATGTTTTGGTCACCATTCAGAGAAAAGCCTTCGTCGGCTGTTCTGATCAGCGTTAATGATTACTCACGCTGGATAGGTTTCCCGTCAGCGGCCATTTGAGCGATGTGACGAGTGCGGCAGCGTGTACAAAATGGAGTACATCGGGCAGCCGGACGACCCGCACCACCACCATCATGGATACGAGGACCCAAAGACCATGGCAGACTATGTCAAGCCCGATTATTGGTACCGATAAACTTGAGGAGATGCGGTCAACCAACCGTTCCTGCTGCTCCTGGCAATGTGTACATAAGAGTTGCTCTCAGGCGTAGCCATCGAAATGGGTTTGAAGCATTGATCGACGTGACCATATCTTCTTAGGCCACAGACTGCCTCTGCATGCCAGCAACCACTATCTCAACAAGCTAAGCTAATCGCTACTAGTTCTGGTGTCTTGCAGCTGCTGTTACGCCCTTCGGGGTGACGCCCTTCATGACTCAAATCATCAGTTAATCGCGGCCATACACTGTGGAGAGCCGTGACGACATGGCGCCGTGTTATCAATCTGAAGTGCAGACCTGTGGCATGAATCTAGCACCAGTCTCTGAATGGCGTCCACACAATTCGCTGTTGATTCCTCTTTTGCCATCCTGCTTCTCTGAGTCTGCAATCGGTCAAACAGACCAAATTGCCTGACAGAGATGCGCTTCAGATCTGATGCCATTGGTGCCGTAGCTTTTCAATAAGCATGATATCTGTGATGATGAAAGAAGGCCTGGTTCTTGAGTTGAGGTTCTTCCTCACCAGGCATTGCTAGGCAGTAGTGTCTTAGAAAGCCAGCATGAGGTCTGAGATCTCAAGGTGGTCTTCTAATGTCTTGCGGAGGAATAAAGGCTGGCGTGGACCATTTTCACACTAGTGGCAAGGTTTGTCTCGCCAAGATTTTGCTTGGCCCCATCAGTTGCGGCCAAAGGCGAAATACTTCATCTACCAGGCCGAGACGATCACGTCTGAATTCAGAAATTCGGCGTCATTAATCGAAGAAAGGCACTCCAGTATACAGGTGGGGTGCTGCGGAGGCACGCCAAGGAGAGGCTTCTAGAACATCCGGGCTTCCACTAAGTCACGTGACTCGCCGATGATTCGACGACTTTATAATGCCCTCTCGGTCTTCACCGTCCATTCTATTTGCCACAACCCGAACGCGATACACCGATTGCGCTTTGAACAAAGTCAACTTTGAAGCGCGATACATATTCATTCTTGATTCAAGATTTGCCATTACTTCTGACAACGATGGCCAACTATCTCGCTTCCATCTTCGGCACAGAGCAAGACAAGGTATGTATAGCTGCTCCCGCGTTCGACGACTCTTTGCTAACTTTGGTCTCCAGGTCAACTGCTCATTCTACTACAAAATCGGCGCCTGTCGACATGGCGACCGCTGCTCGCGCAAGCACGTGAAGCCATCCTACTCTCAGACCATCCTCCTGCCGAACCTGTACCAGAACCCAGCGTACGACCCGAAGAACAAAATGAATGCTTCGCAACTCCAAAACCACTTTGACGCGTTCTACGAGGACTTCTGGTGCGAGATGTGCAAGTACGGCGAGGTTGAGGAGGTGGTGGTGTGCGACAACAACAACGACCATCTGATTGGCAACGTCTATGCGCGATTCAAGTACGAGGATAGCGCGCAGGCCGCGTGTGATGCTTTAAATAGCCGTTGGTATGCGGCAAGACCTATATACTGCGAACTCTCCCCCGTCACCGACTTCCGAGAAGCATGTTGTCGATTGAACAGTGGCGAGGGATGCGTGAGGGGTGGCTTTTGCAACTTCATCCACAGAAAAGAGCCCAGCCCCGAATTGGAGCGCGAGCTGGAACTGAGCACAAAGAAGTGGCTGAAAATGAGGGGACGGGATGAGAGGAGTGTCACTCGCAGTCCGAGTCCAGAGCCAACCCGGAAGAGATTTTAAGAACGGGACTGGCAACAGGGCTGGTAACAGGACTTGGCAATGGACTTGACAATGGACCTGACGTCGGACTGACAACGGACCTGACAACGGCTGACAACGGACCCGACAACGGACCTGACAACGGACCTGACAACAGGCCTGGCGACGGACCTGGCAACGGATCTGGCAATGGGACCTGGCAACAGGCTTGCTACAGACCTAACAACAAGACCATGCAACAAGATCATCTCAATTTGGTGAAAATAAATTATGAAGATCAGTAAGAGCTGGGGCAGAGACAAAGCTGCATTTCCCGATTCAAAGATGGCATCAAAGGAGCAGATTTGAACCGCACCGAAAGAGACAGCACATTTCAACCCGGTGCTGCAACCTCCAAAGGTCTGTAGACCATGAGGGTGCAGTTGTGGAAGACAGAAGTTTGACGGCGAAGATTATGGGCATGGTGGCGTCCAAGTCAGGTGCCCGGTTTCAGCAAGACAGTGGCCGGATTTCGATTCACACCTCGTTATTCTCTGAAGAAAGGAACGAGCTGAGTGGGTCCGTATTCGCTAGATGTGTATATTGCTGAAGGCTGGATTGAAATTATCCAAGTGAACTGGAAACTCCGTCGTTGCTATGTCCGTTTGCATCGTCAGCCAATACTTAATATCGAGTTGAATGCTTTGTAACCTCAGAGATGGTCTCAGCACCAATAACCTGCGGAAGTTGGTCTGATGTGCAGATCAGATCTCAATGTAGGAATCATCAGATATCAGATAGGCGAGGAAGTGCAAAGGCAGAACAAGGATAACATTTACTCTAGTTCAATATAGCCATTTCTCTATTCCTCGGCAACCGGCTGGCGTAGTATCCATGTCTCATAATTTCGTAAATAGTAATAGAGGCTTTGCTCCAGGTTAATGAATGCCAAATGACCTCCGCAAATATCCACTCTTGCCACACCTCCCCACCTAGGAAGTGGAATGCCGCGGTCGAGACAGCGGAAAAATAATCTGCTCATCCGAGAAGTTCGACCTGCTAATATCGCCGGAGGAGCCAACCATCAGGTCTCTGGCCAAGCTTGAAACGGTGCAGGGCGTTGCCGATATGATGCACTGAAGTCTGCTCATGAGCGGTATGTCCTGGGATGTTGAACCTGTTCTCTGGTTGACATAACGTCGGCTCAAGTGTCCTCCTTCGTAGATCGGTGGGCGTCATCCCCTTTAAGATTTGGTTTGTTTCCAGGGTCCCACTTTTGAAAACCACATCAAGACGAGGGCTATGCCTACAATGAGGGCAACGAATCCGAAGGCTATCAACCATCCCAAGATTCTGGTCCGTCGTTGTTTTTTGCGATTGCGCTCGAGCCAGGACTCACTGTACACTATCAGTCGCTGGAAACCAAGACGGATAGGTGGCCTAACCCCCCCGAGACACGTACTTTGTCTTGAGTGGATGTCTTGAAGATACAGTTGAAGTTGATCTGTTGTCCGAGATGGTCCCCTTCTCTTCATCCAGGTGCACTGCCATGGAGAAGCGTCGCCAGAACGCGGGATCCCGGACTCCGGCCATGTGGTCTGGATACGCGAGGCTCAACCTCGCAGTGGTCGGATGCCTTGAGCTGAGAGGATTCGAGGGTGTTGAACGGAGTTGTGAATTGAGCTGGTCAAAGACAAACGACTCAAACGAGTGGACGATGCTGAAGCACGAAAGAATGGAGCGCAACAGATCTGGAAACGAGAAGACGAGGCGTGCTGCAATCTTCAGAGCATCACGCAGGCAAACAGAACAGAAAAAGAGCACGAGATCAGAGGAAGAAGAAGAGGCTTTGCATGGTCCTCACTAGCACGTCGGGATGCGCCATTACCAACCACCGTTGGAACATGCGGGCCTTTTCCTTGTCTGTTTCAAGCTCTGGGAACGAATCCGGGCCGTGGCAAGCTCTCACGGCCGGCTTGCCCTGCAAACGAGGCTTTGTCCATCAATCTCGCGGAACGCCAATCGGGATAGCGGGCGCCAGCGGCGGAATGAAGCAATAATTTTGGGCCCGCTAAGTGACTGCCGGCTGGAAGGCGGCTCCTGTCAAGGGGAAGGGTGCGACGATCGAATGGTGGGTTCAGAAATGGAGTAAGCTTTGATGACGGTGGAGTCGACAGGAGATTACTTGAAGACAGTGTCAATTACCGGCCAGCGCCAAGACCCCGGCCAGTGGCCCATCTTGAAGAGAACGGCAGACGCGTCCTCTAAGCGAGCCTTGTTGCAGGCCCAGCTATCATTGTGCTTTTGTGATGGCTTATCATGACTGATGTTGTTGCGGCAGGAGCTGCGTCCCGGATCATGCGCCTTGACCAGCACCGATACTGGAGCGTTTTGTTGCACTTACCAAATTTCCCATGCACATACGAAGCCTGCTGTCATTGGACTGCGGTTGTGATAAAGAATGGTAGGAGAGCAATGAAGGCCGTGCACACAGGCCTTCACGGCGCTAGAGCCAGCCTTCTGGTGCGACAAGACGGTCATGGAAACAGGACAGCCCGCCATGTTGTCCCTTCACAGTCGACTGGCGTTTTTGTGATCCACAACTATGGCCTGACTTTTCCAGCATGCTCCGAATATCGACCATTGGTGGCTCCGTCTCGCGGAAGGTTATGTGGCTCGTAGTAACATGCACAAATATGCTGCTGAGGAGTCCAAAGTCTGAAAAGAGCGGCCGAACAAAGGACTGAGAGAGATAGTTCTCATATCAGTGCAAACAGAGAAAACATTGTCATTCAGGAAACCAGCTAAGTTTAAGTGGTGGGGTAGGGTGAATGAGGCTGCCACGGCCGATGGATATTTGAATGACCTGCGATGCCAGTCAGGTGCACATTGCAACGTCTGGTTGACTCGAGGGCTGAGGCCAGCATGAGATGGCCACATCTCTCAGTCTATGTGCGGCGGTGGCTGAGGCAACATCTATCAGCCAGTATAGTTCCTGGCTGGACGCTGCGTTAGTGTGGCGTACTCACCAACCTATTCGGTCATCCGCAAATGAATACCATTTGTAGACCCGAGGTCAAAACACATCAAGCTAGGAGCTGTCTTTCAAGGCTGAACTATTCGAGGCAGCAGCTGTAATACGATCTGCTGAGTGGCACCAGCCAATATGGTTAAAGTGAGATTATATTGGCAAGGGAGGACGCAGTTGACGTGATAGTGTAATCATGCATGATTTGTGTTGGTAGGCATCCCCGCCCCAGCCACATTGAGAAATTGTCATCCCCATCAATCTCACTCATGGTCAGACGACCGAGGTTCTTCGCATGACGTCCTCCATTGGCCGCTCGCGGTCTTTGGAACATTCGACCAGCCTGTACACTGCTTCGATCAGCTGCTTTGTACCTATATACCCATTCTGAATTGCCGCTGAATCCGAGGCGCATCCCCTCGAGCCGTCGCCAAACTGTGGTTCATCAAACCTGAAGACATCTTCCTCACCGCGGCCCTCATCCTCCTCGCCGCCACAATGGCCTTCCAGATGCCGACTTTTCTCTCGCGCTTCCTCCACCCATTCACGACTTCGGTGATGCGGCCTCTCCAACCTGACGCGTTGTCTACAGTGCAGTTCCCTCCCAGCGCTCAGCGCGCCATCTTCGCCGGCGGCTGTTTCTGGGGCCTCGAAGAGCTCTACCGGAAAGACTGGGGCAAAGACAAGGGCCTCCTGGACTGCAGAGTCGGATATACGGGTGGGGAGAAGCAGGCGCCCAGCTACGAGGACGTCTGCTCGGGCCGTACGGGCCACGCCGAATCGCTTCTGATCGTCTTCGACCCGGACAAAGCCACGTACCGGCAGCTGGTCGAGTACTTCTTCAAGATGCACGATCCAACTACGCCGAACCGGCAGGGCGCCGACACCGGCACCCAGTACCGGTCCGCCATCTTCGCCGAGAACGACGAGCAGCTGGAGATCGCGGCCGAGGTCAAGGACAAGGTCGGCGAGCAATGGTACACGGGCAAGCCCATCACCACCGAGATCAAACGCGCCACCCAATGGTATGACGCGGAGGACTACCACCAGCTCTATCTCTCCAAGAACCCATACGGTTACCATTGCCCCGCCCATTATGTTCGCAATTTGCCTCCTCTGGAGTACTAATTTCCTGCTGGACCCAACGCTGCTGGACACAAAGCGGCTGGACACAAAAGTGCTGGACACAAAAGTGCTGGACATAAAATCTGTTGCTGCGCGCGAGATTACTCCAAACCTTTTGAAACGAGAGAGATGACACCTTATGATTGAACTTGTTACGATGATACAGGATCTGCTTTATGGAGATCGAGATTGTTCATAGTTGAACCGTTGGAATAATACTTGTCAACTGATTTTCTTTGCTGTCATCCCAGTTCGCCTTGCACAAGTGCTAGATCGTCGGTGCCGAATGAGCATCAAATTACCTGGGCGAATCAACATCGAGCAATTTCAAAATTGCGGTGCTGTGCTCGCACTTGATGTTATGCCATGACTGGCAGTTTTCAAGCGGCCTGCCAACTGAAGGAGCAGGTTGGATATCGGCTAATTAGTACCAACGTATTCCGTCATGAAATCATATTAACTTCTCAAGTCCCGTCGTGTCATCATGACAATTCATTCCAAAATCCTTTGTATCAGTACAGGTCCCGGTCACCAGCGCCAATTAAAATAGCAAAAATCTCGACCTCGTCCGACCTCGATTATACCAGATAGTAGCCTGACATGTATTATCCAACTGTGCAACAGCATCCTTCTCTTCCGGTATCTTTTGTAATCACCCCACTGAACCTTCCTGTCCCACCTTCAAAAAAACCATCCTCGACAGCGGCCCACCTCTTCATACTCTCGCCCCAGCCGAACTTCATCCCCCATGCTTCCTCGAGAACGCGCTTCTCGATGGGATGGACACACTGTGTCAGCTTGCCCAGGCCAAACCACTCGGAGCCGGTGCCGGGGTCCGTCGTACTCATCATGATCCTTCGGCTGCTGGCTTCGGAATCACTGCTTCGTGAATCATCGTCGGCAACCACGGGGAGCACATGGGCAGGAGCTCCTGGATTTCCCGGCAGGGCAGCACCGTGTGGCATCACAACACTGGCACCTCTTTCAAAGCTCTCTTTTCGTGCCCGGAGGCCTTTGTCCGTGGGCGAATGCAGCTGCACCACCAGTGCATTTTGGTTAAACTCGTCACCCTTGATCCCGCCGATTTTGGCGTAGCCGCAACTCTTCAAGACAATTTTTTCGATATTGCCACGGAATCCCTTCTCGGGCATCGGATAAAGGTCTTTATCCATATATCCAGCGGCGTATTTACGTTCCATGAATGTGACGCCTGGCGTGATGTTGTCGAGGACATCGGCCCAGCATGCGCTGCTGGGCAAGGTCTCACGAAGCCATTCTTCTCTGACAAAAGCACAGCAAAGGTTGTGCGTCATCGTTGACAAGGGCCCGTCAATACCGGAGTCGTGCTTGCTGAGCAAACTGACCGATTCCAGGGTCAGAGTGTGGAGGCTCGTGTCTCTGCTTCGCTCCATGAACGCCTCAAGCATACATGGGCTGAACCAGCAATTCTCGAATCTGAGATCGCGAATGTGATCGAACTTGATCATCGTCTCGGGATCTGGTGGGCTTGAGTGATCACTGCTCCAGGAACGGGGGATATGGGTGATGGGAGCTGGCAGGACGTGTTGATTTCGGGCGAACATGCCGATCGCATGCTCGCCACCGCCCACGTAGCCGATCGTCAGGGCAGAAAGATGTTCGATGCGGGAAATGTATGTCAGAAGAAATTCGGAAAACTTCTTCGCCGCTGAGATCGGCGGAATCAGCATGGTGGTGGCGTACGACTTGTCCCCGGCGATGTGCTCTTGTCGCCAATCAGGTTTGATGAGGATCTTCAACGTCTTCAGACCTGGAAGCGAAGTCCAGAACTCCTGTTGAGCCAAGGAAGGGAGCAGGCCCGACGACAGCGTGGCGATGTGGAGCGAGTGAATGTTCCTCAGATTCGCCTTGTTCATGATGACGGCGGTTGTGTACGCAGACAAAAAGGCACGCTGAGCCCAAACCGTCTCCATCAGCCACTGGGCTTGGGACTCTGTAAGATCGCCAGGAAGTAAAGGAAAATGAGCGGGAGGAGCCGTTTTGTCATGGATCGAGCGGCAGTGACCTCCGACTTCGGCGGCGAGGTTGTGGCAATTGAAAATCAGGGGCCACTGCGGCTGGGTCTTGGATGGTGGAGTGCGACGAGGTGTGTGGCCAGGTTCATGTGTGAGGGTGCTGCGGCGCCGACGCTGACGCCGATGATGCGCTGGGCCAAACAGCTGCGGGTCGAGATGTATTTGTCCGGCCAGACCTGCCAGAGCAGCAGGGTGATTCTGTCCGGGGGGAACGGGCAGTCCTCCGTTGGCATGGGTTATCGCTTGTCCACCAACGTGCGAATTGCTGTCAAAATCAAACTGCCGGCTCTCCTCTCTGAAGCTTTCGTAGTCGCGAATTTCAATGTTCTTGAGGAAGTCAATTTCCCGGGTCGTGGAAGGCCTCGAGGATCTCTGGGTGGCCAGGCCTTTGATGGCCTCGTTGATGGAGTTGTGCTGGGCCCATTTAAAGTACTCATTGCGACCGAAGGCGTACCAGACATCTTCCACGTCGAAGGCTTTGCCAAAGACTTTTGTGCCCTTGTTCTGGCCTAATTCATAGATTGCCAGATCCGACATGTCCGGGCCCTCGAGCCAACCATGGCCGCTGTCGACACACAACGCGAGTTCTGATGCCCTGGTCAAATTGGCAAAGGCTCGTCGAAGCAGAGGACGATTGTGATCAACGAGGTCCTCGATCTCCTGCAGTGCCGCAAAGCGGGGATATTGTTCAGTGGGCCAAGTGTATTTGCCATACCACGCGTCCCGCTCCTTCTGAATGACTTTCGGTTTAGCATATGCGAGGCCCAATAGATCGTACTCAAATGATATCCCAAATTTATTAATCTCTTTTCCATAAGTTTCCAGCATGGATCCTCGCGGGGGCGTGCCGGTTCTGCTATCCCACGCCCCGTTGTTGATGTCGAAGAAATTCCGTCCAAATTTGGTGACAACGTTTCGAAACAAGACGGGAGCCAATGCCTCTGCAAAGCCCTTGCTCACCAGACGAAGGTTGCAGACGTCTTGCGCAGACACATATCTCACGACATTGAACCAGATGACGGCATTGAAACCTTTCAGGCAACTGCTATCGGTATCCATTGGTTGCGGGAAAGCTGCAGAATTGCGGGCCGGCGTTGCCGACGCTGCTGGGCATGACGGAGGGGCGTGAGGCGAACGAGCAGGTTCTGACACGTCCCATCTTCTGCAAAATGGCCCAACGGAAGCACGTCGTGCCGAACCAGCGGTATCCTCGTCACTCGACTCTTCGTCCGATGAGCGGCCACGGCGACGGTTGGTTGCCGTGATGGTGGCCGCAGTGGACGCGTTGCTCGTCATTCCTCGATCCTGACCTCTCGCCCTCGATTTGGCCTGTGTAGGTGCTGATATGCCGTAGGTTGTCGGGAGATCTCTCAGGGGGTCCATTGGTAGGACTTCTGGGACCGCTTGACTATAGCTGAACACTTGCGGAAAGGGTGTATTGCGGGTCTGTTCTTCCAGGTGGGACTCGTCAGAGAGAGTATTCTCGGATCCACGGAGAGCCAAGTTGCCGTATTCTGGCTTGGTTGGTTTACTGCGTTGTGTCTGTGAATTCACCCCAGAAACCCTCAACGCAATCTGACAGCTATTACCCTTGCTTGGGGAAGGCATGGTGGCACCGCTGCTCGTTTCGGCCGCACTTGAGCATCCGTCGTTATGATGTATACCAGCACTGACGCCTGGCGAATTCAATAGCGTTTTCGTATCGCCACACTCGGCTGCCTCCAGGCTTCGTGCCGACTGTGCACCAATGCATCGGCCAGCCGTCTTTCTAGGACGACGTGATTCATCTTCGACAGCCCAACTCCCGCCATCGCGTCTCTCTTGTTCATATGACGGCCCCTTCATCTTTAGCCTCCTAGAACGCCGTTTGTCTTTAGCGTGTGCTTCAAAATCAGAAGTCCGCGATCTAGGGGGAAGCGTTGGCAACTTCCCGCTTCCGCCGCCGATGTGTCCTTGAGAGTCTGCTGGCAGTAGTGATGGGAGAGGTTCATGCTCTCGCGCGGGCAAGGATGCTGGCAAAGGACCGACCGGCTCTAGCACTGTTCGTCCATCGCGTGTATCTGGGTCACGGTGACCAAAGGCGAGAAATGGTCCTTCACCATGTTTTTGCGTCGAGCCTGGTTTCCGGCGGGGTGTGTTGTCATTGCTGTCAGATGTACTGCTGGACATCTGCTGACCGGCTACTCCGGAGGACTGACGAGTCCGTGGACAAGAGTGGCCGGAAGGTGTCTGAACGTTGGTCGCTCTTGAAATATGTTGTCCGTCTTCTTGTGTCTCATTTGGAGACCTCAGCTGGTCCTTGGCTGACAGACGAGATCTGTGTCGCCGGTCCACGTCAAGGGTGGAATTCTCTGAGAGAGGTCGGGTCGATCTGTCAACGTCGACATCGGTTGCGGCTTTACCGCGCAAATGCTGGAGGGCGAGAGCCGCCAGGCGAAGGCGTGGAGGTCGAGTCGACAGATCTTCCTCCGTGACAATATCCAAACCGTTATCGTTCTGTATATTGTGGGCTTTTGGCCTCGATTGACCGGCCCTTCTTTGAATGCGGTCGTTCGGACGATTCACCGGTATGCCTGCGCCCCGCTGTGCCAGTCGAACCTGCTCCGGGACATGGCCCGCGGCTTTGTCTCCTCCCTTGATCAATGTGTTATGAGCTTTGGCCTTTGCAATTTCTGAACGAAGATATCTTGTCAAGGTATCAGGGCCGAAGTCTGTGACCGCAGGGTGGTCTGGAAAGTGGTCTTCCGCCGAGGGCCTGGCAGCAATGCAAGTCCCAGAACGTCGACGATGCCGATTGAGGTCCGCCACAAAAACATCATCGGAGAGATCGCTGACGTCTTCGTCCTGGTCGCCAGAGACACGTTCAGGGCGTCTCAAGGTCATGTTTCTTCGTCCGCTCTGAATGTAGGCGAGGCATTTGGAGGTTATGATGAGAAGCGCAAAATGCAGCAAGCCCACAAGGAAAGGTGAGTTCAGAGGAGTTTATACATGGAGGATGCCGGTTGCACTTTGTGCATGACAATGTTGGTTGTAATATGTATTTGCAAGTGGTTGTTCTGTTTTCAGATGGCAAACTTTACGGCCACATGCAATATGTTTCCTGCTCCGCAGGCTGCAATTCGCATACCCGCGGCTAGCTGCGGGGAAACACCTTAACTGGGGTGACTTGGTCAGCGCCTGATGTGCTTCCAGGTTAGTTATAGACATCTTGCGGCCAGCTTCAGACAACAATAAAGATACTCCTTAGGCCCAGAATTTGCTGCTATCAGATACAGGCAGCCATTCCCGCCGCAGGAACATGAATGACGACGTTCAACTTTTATTTGCTCCAGTTTCCAGGACTAGAACTATCAACTAGTCTTTGGCCTTTCCTAGGGATCCTCCAGAGCTGGAACGACAGAATGGTGTATTCCAGACATTGAAGTTTGTCTGTACGAAGAACGGAACCATACACGAATCCGGACGCGGAGGGTTTCCAAGCAGCCGTCTTGATATCATAAAGCGAGACGACACGAGGTGAAGTGGGTGCGCGTTGGCAGTCTATCTTATCATTTATATCATCCTCTTTCGAGGTAGAAGCATGCCTATGAGCGTCATCTGTGTAACAGTGGCGTCGGAGACGAGTTCCTGTCTCTTGGGCAAGCAGGTTATGTCTTGGGCCATCTCCCAATCAGGATATCCCAGATTAATCACAAATGTCTTCCGTCCAGAGTGGCCAGATTCACAGTACACATGCTGGTAAAACAGCAAGGACAACAAATATGTTTGCATCATCAAATCTAGCCCCTTGTACCTACGTCCAGCTTTTGTGAGATGTCCAAACGTATCCTCAAATTCCTGTCCTGCATGCTCTGGTAAAGGTCCTTCAAACCTTCCTGGCCAATGCCTTCTCTAAGTGCCGTGTGGGAAAACCCAAGCATGTGCAAATCTTTTGACCAAGGGCATGCCCGTAACGATGCGTAGAACACCTCTTTGGCCCGCTTCATCGGATCCTGGTTCTTGGCCGGACGGGAAGCAATCTTTGGGGCTGCAGAGATATCCCGTCCATGCAAGAATGAAGTCTCCCAGAGAACATATGCTCTCCAAACGGGCACAGAATGGCGAGCTGGAGAATAAGGTGATGTAGCATGTGAGAATGCGGAACGAACGGTGTTCTCGGTACTCCCCGAATATGCTGGTCGAGCAAGTTCATCAGCGAGGCTGAATATGGCGGGCACAACACTTCTGTCCTCATTCGTAGAGTTGTCCATCCTGTGGATGGAGAATTCCGGGTTATGTATCCGGTCAATTAAGCCGCACTTTTGCGCGTAATGGCGGTGAAGTGAGAGGAGGAGAAGGTTACTGGGAAATGCCCTCAGAGATGCTGCAAGAGAAGCTGCCACCTGCTTTGGCTTGTAGTTCTTTCCAGATAATGATGCATGCACGTGCAACAAGCGGCCGCGATATTGATGCAAAATCTCGAGCGCTGTTGAAAGGCTTACCGAGTCATTTTTGGGTTGCCAGGCCGCAAAGGTGCTCTCGTAAACTTCCAAGGCGGCCTCCAGAGAACGGCGGGCAGCAAAGTATTTCTGGAGAGAAAGAAGATCAGCCAAGATGGGCACCGGCCCATGGTCAGATGTCGAGATGTAGAAATTCAGGCGTGATTTGGTTTGCTGTTCAGCTTTGAGATAGTCGATTGGGGATGCACCTGTTTCGTCGGAATCTGCAGGGAGCTTTGACATGTCCACGTCAGAATCTGTAATCATGGACAGTAATGCGGCAGCTTTATTGAAAAGCTTCCTGCGGATGCACTCCCAAACCCAGCTGTGCCACAGCTGAAATCCATCTTGGTGTGTATCTTTCCCCAGGGACCCCCGCATTGACAGTGCTGTTGACCATACCTTCTCCGCGGACTCGAAATGGTCGAGCCGAGCCTCAATCAAAGCATAGGCGTCATATAGTCGCAAGCTGTCCGCTCTGTCTTTGAGAATGGATTTGGCCAACTTCCGCGCTGCCTTGAGATCTCCGCTCGCTTCAAGAGCGATGACGTATTCTGCAAGGCTCTCATTCTCGGGGAACTTGCTCATCAGCTGGCGCAGAACGCGTTTTCGCCAGTCCGTCATGAAGGGCGGAGAGTTGGGCGAACATAAGCCGGGTATTGTCGAGGACCAAATGGACTGAGTTGAGCACACCACAGATGTCGCTGGCAAAAGAGACATTTCTGCGGGAGCCGTGTGGGAGATCTCTCCATGCTGATTGGGTCCAACCCCTTGCAGGCCTTCTCGGAAAATGAAAGGATCCAAACTCCACATGCGAGGCTCTGAAACCGTGGACAGTGGAGCTGAATGTGAGAAGATGAGGAATGCGTCCAGCAACATGGCACGACCAGCTTCGGTCGTCGGAGAATAGAGAAAATCTTTGACGTCCGCGAAAAGGACAACACGATAGGGGTCGTCCTCGGCGATGTCGTCCGTCGTTCTAGCAGGCATCCCTGCCTTCTCCGAAACCTTGGCTTCTCCTTTCGCCCAGCCATCCCAGGTGGTGGCACTGGGCTGTGAATACCAGTCGTTGCTTTTCGGTTCGACCTTCTGACCTGGGTTGGAGCACCATCCCTCAGCGCCTTCTTCTCCAATTCGCGCGGCCTCGCTCTCCCAAAACTGCTCGAAAGAGAGCAGAAGATCAGAAGGGGTCAGGCTCAGAGGCCTGAAGCAGTTGTACTCCAAGAGTGCCTGCCAAATAGCAATTGCTCTCTCTGGATAGCCTGACTGCTGGATGAGCAGGGAGACACGGAGCAAAACGTATAAACAATGGGCATCCCGAGACGCACTCTGTGGAGCCGCTTGCAGATTTCTGAGGCAAGCCGTGTAGACCTCAACGCACTGTTCATAAGAAAAGTTGAGCGGGTTCGTCTGCTGGAAATCAAGGTAAAGGACCCAAAGAGCGAAGGACGAATTCTTGCCGAGAACCTTTCGCCATTCCGCTGCTTGTTGACGGGCATCCCAAAGGCTTCGGCCTTCTCGCATCATTTCGACGACCAGTCGTTCACGACCGGGCCCTTCGGGCACCTTGGATAATGCCTGCTCGTACAGCGAGAGCTTTAAATCCACAATGCTTCGTCGTTTCGCGGCTGGGACTGCAGCTGCTTGTCCGGTGTCGTTGAAAGACCGCTCCTGGTGTTGGATGAAGGATCGCCAGGCTTCTGCATCTTCTGGATGCTCAGTAGTCGCCCGGGCAAGTTCTAAATGGCGTTGCTGAATTGGATCACTTTTGAACACGTCAAAGGCATGCTCATAATGCTGGTCTTGAGATGTCTCATGTTCAGATTCACTGTCCGAGCCTGAGACAGACCCCGATTCGGCCTGTGATGCCATTGTCCAGGCCGGCCCTTCTCCCAGTTGGTGGGAAATTCGCCTTCTCTTTCTCGACCGATGACTTTCGAGACGCAGATAGTCGTTTCCTCGATCATGGTCAGATACGCCCTCTTTCGACGGCCTGACAACCACAGGGCTTTCTTCGGGATGTCGTGAAAGCAACGAGTCTTTCCGCAATCTCCGACTCGAATCGGCGCCGACCGTTGAGACTTCACGACGGCGGTCACTTTTCGATGTAATTCGAAAATGTGGATCGAGACCAACCACACGGCCACGGCCGACGAGGTGATACCGGGGGATGGAGTAGCGATGAATCGATCCGTAGGCTAAATTCTGATAATCGCCTTTGCCGTCTTCTGTAAACAGATGGCTCCCTTCGGGCTGGGGTGTCGTCCTTCCCACAAAATCTCCGGGCCTCAAGGTCTCAGAGGACCCGTGTGAGGACGACGGCCTCGTAATTTTATCATGTCGGCGAGAGATGTCCTTGATGCTGGGCATGATGGACAGAGGTGTCTGAAGCCGGGATCGTGATCACAGCTTTCATTCCGGATGGTTATCCCAATTTCGACGCTCGCAACAACAGGGCACAGCGAGGGAACTGGTCGAGATCGATGATGCCGACACTCGGACACCTGATCACAGTCACCGTGCCGCCTCGCCGGTAGAACTTCAATTCCATGATAGAGCCACGGGCCAGATGTGATCACGAAGTTGACTCGGTCTCATGCACACTCCAAGTGCTTCAGCCGGCGACCATGCCACTTTCGTGTTTATCCCAGTCAATGAGCTGTGACGTTTTCGCCAAGCTCCGACTGGCCGACGGTCTGGGCCTGGTTGTGAGCACACCACAGAAGGACGAGTGTGCATACTGGGCAAAGCGAACCTCCTCACATGAGGGGCAAGATCCCATAATGAAACAACCTTCATGACGCACCATACTTAAAGTCTGATACGAGTTGACCTGGCAGCGGTAGACTGCAGGCCCAGTCCGGGGTGCGGTCGATTGGCCCCATACGTCACTGGTAGAGCTCGTTCACCTGCGCTCTAGATTCTACGGCTCCCCCGTCCTGACCGTGGCCTCCGCTTCACGGTTACCTACCACTGGCCTCGTGTCATGCCAGAGGCACTCTTCCCCTCCTCTTCCATGGACACGCCTCCCTCCAGGAAGCGTGGACTGCCTCTCGAAGACCATACGCCTCCAACCAAAAAGCTCAAAGGGCTGCCCGAGGTGCCTGCACAGTACAGCGATGCCGTCCGAAAGAAACTGGCGGCGACCTCGCGGACAGGGCAAGCATGCGACCGGTGCAAAGAGCGGAAGATGAAATGCGACACCGATCCGGTCGCCTGTCAACCCTGCCGACAAAAAGGTTTGCGCTGCTATACCACTGACCGAGTGACCGGTCAGCCGCGTGAACGAGGGCAGTCGGATCGGGCCGAAAACGAGTTACAGTATTTGAAAGAAAAATTGGATGCATATCAGAAGAGGTATGGCTTGTTGCAGAATGAAGACTCGAATGAGATACTCTGTTCAAAACTTGTCGCCGGGGTGCCATCCCCGACGGCGGAGGATGCATTTCACATACCCAGCGCTCGTTATGTGGGCTGGCCGCAGCCCGAGACCTCGGAACCCCTGCACCTGGGGCCGGTCAAGGGGCCCCTGGTGGACGTCCTTGACGGCATCATTGACGTGGCCGGGTTCGAGTGCGAGATGATGGAGGAGTATGGTCAACAAAAGCGAAACATATTCAACCTGTCGAGGACGTCGATCACCAATACTCTCCGTGGGTACCAGCGAATCGAGGATCCGAAGCTCCCTCCCAAAGAAGAGGCCCTGCGTGCGGCGACTCACTTTCTTGTCATCATGTCTCAATACGTGCCGATATTGCACAGGCCCAGCTTTACCGATCTGGTGCGAAGATTCTACGACCAACCCGCATCGGTGAGGACGGCAGAATTGGTGCAGATTGTCGTCGTCCTCGCCATCATATCCCACCAGACCGCGGTCCGAAACCACTTTAACTCGGCAGAGAAACTCGAGGATTCGCACCGGTTCTTCCATTACGGCCTCGGCTTTTATCGTGAAATTTTGCACGACCGTTCGCTCGCCTCGATGCAAGCTATGGCGTTGATCGTCATCCATTTCCGGAACCTGCCCAAGCCGGGGCTTTCTTGGACTTATTGCCACGAAATACTCGTCCGAGCAATCGAGCTCGAATATCATCGCGACCCGGACACCATCAGTCTTCCACCGGGAGAAGATGACATTCTTTCCAAGGAGCTCCGGAAACGCGTCTTTCATTCCATTTTGGGCATCTGCGTCACCACGGGATGCCGCGTGGGGTTGCCGGCACCGTGGCAGTTTCAGCACATGGACCTTCCTCTCCCTAGAGCGCTCAAAGATACCGAACTCTCCAAGGATGGCATCGCCTCGGAGTTGTCCGGATACTGCGAGTTCTGGCCGTGTTTGCAGCTAGCGAAGCTGCTGCCTTTACTCACCGAATTGCACAACCACATCATTACCGTCCGACGACCGCCCGCGGCGTACCTGGCCACGGTTGAAAATCTCAATACCAAAATCCTGGCTTGGCGGCAAGACTGGGAGGATTCGATCCGGTCGGAACCGAAGCAAGTGAATCTGTCCGTCGCCACTTTGCTCGTGGAGACCTGGGCGGCCGAGTATCAGCTGAATCTTCACCACCCCGTGTGCTGTCCCGTGGACGATCCTGATGTCACCGAGCGACATCTGGATATATGTCACAAAGCCGCCAAGCGCCTTTTGCAGGCCTTTCACACATTGTCCAGCAAGTACAAAGGCGTCGACCTCACCTGGCACTCCACGGCGGCCTACGCCATGGGGTTCGGAATCACGCTGTATATCTACCGCAAGCGCAAGGCCCGAGTTTCGGTCGAACAGTTTGAAGTAATGCGGAATGAATTGAATGGGTGGATATCCCTGATGGCCTATGCAGATCTGGTCTTGCGTACGTCGGACCTCTATGAGATGCCTGGCCAGACGCTGACATCCATTATAGGCACTGGCAACCATTTGCAGCGAATCTTCCAGCCCCGTGTCCAGGCGATCGAGAACGAATATCGTGAATTCATACAGCAAGAGCCCACGCAGCCACTCAAAGTGCAAATTCCATGCCCTCCCCATGCCAGCAGTTCGAACGGAAAGCAATACGTCAAGCTCGAGCTCAGCCCTCAAAGCGCAACCACGACAATCGTGCCAGCGCTGGAAAGTCCCAATATGCTGGGCCCCAGGAAGGAAGTCGCCCCTGTACCCTATCTGCAGACTCGACGTCCCACGGACCCTTCGCAGTGGCCTGCTCCGTTCCAGTATCTACCTCGTGCTAATGCGTCAGCGGGATACCCGACATTTACACAACCCACGCCGCAATATCAATCGGTGCAAACCCCTCTTGCACCCCTGCTAAACGACTCTGGTGGTCTCTATGCAACTTATCCCACGCCGCCCCAGACTCAGCCACAGGGAGACCCGATGATACCTTTTTCCCCCGGTCAATACTTTGACGGCCCAGGGTCGCAGACGTGGCCACTTATTGCGATGCCCCCGAATCAACAGCAGTAAAAGAGCAGGACTCCCTCTGACACACGGCCAGATGTACGAAAGCAGCTGCCGCAGACACATATGATGTATGTAGGGGCCAGTATTGTGTCGCATGGACAGTTTCCAGTGACTTCGCACCCTTAATGCCCCAAAAGCTGATGTAGAGATAATATGTATTAATACTCTCAACCTCGTTCTGTGACACGATTGAGACTGATTTCAACGCTCATGTTCCACCTTCTAAGACAGCTGAATTTGGACGTAGACACTGGACAGACACCTGATATATCTGCAATGGGACCTGCTTCCACCCCTCAACCTATATCTCATCGCCAAGAGACATGTTGCGGTGCGCAGTGGAGTGTTTGAGATTTCAGACCTTATCACTTTGGATCGTCCACCCTTCAAAGAAGCAAGGCCCATTTTTGTGTAGCACGAACTCCTCGATATGCATATTAGCGATAAGGAGGCTTCCATGAAATTCGGTTCTAGCGTATCACGAAGGCTACACAGTCAACGACTAAATTAGCCAAGTCGTCATCCAGCAGAAATTCAATCTCAACACCGGTTGCAAGATGCGACTCTACGTCATATCCTCGAAACTCGAACAGCTGGCAACCGTAAGGCAGAATCATTATCGCTAGGCCTGTAAGAGGGCTGACTCCTCGTTGCAAGAGATGCAGATGCTTGCATTAGTTCCAAGGCTAAACTGCCGTATGGCGTTGGGCTGAAATCCTCCAGGGTCCTCATGCATGTGGTAGCCCCCGCTGTCCAGGCATAAAAGATCTCTGCAGATCAAGGAACTCCTTCTTTCATGTCCCATTCTTTTCCGAGACCTAAATTCTCCCAAAATGGCCAGTACCTCCAGTGTGTCTAGTGTGGAGGAGGGACGCAAGTCTGACGAGGTATTGTACCTTCGACAGTACCCAGGATGCAGGATTCTCCACTGACGAGACAATAGAGAGCTCAGTATTTGAATAACTGTCTCAGCAAAATTCGACACGAGCTTGCCAGTGACAAAAACTTGTCAAAGAAGGTAAAATATCACATCAAAGAGAGAGGAGAGAACGACCGGGCTAGACTAGACAGGCTCCTTGAATTTTCTGGACCCGACAAAGGCACAACCCAAATCCTGCAAGATGGGTTCGACGCTTGGACAGCGGACCCCATGTCATTCTGGAGCTGGGGGGCAGGGTCGGACATGAGCTGTGTCAACCCGCAAGCTCAAGCTGTCCGGTTCCATCTTCAACACGCCAAACGTGACGATCCGTAGTCACGCATGGCTCGAAGAATGTTCTGCATTCTACTCGGGGAATACCAGACCATGGGTGGCTCCACGGTCACAGACGATACCACTCCCTTCCGCGAACTGAGGGAGCTGGGCTACAGTGATAAAAAGATCAAGGATACCGTCAAAGAAATGACCGACGCGGCGTCCAGGTACAAAAACATTGAAAAGACGCTCGGACTTGGAACTGTGTTAGTCCTTGGGGCCAGTCTTACAGAATCACAGTATGTCATTTCCAAACGTTTTGTCCAGATTGGGCCACAGTCTAATCAATACAGCTGGACCAAGTTGCTACCGAAAAGTGGTCCCACGTTTGTGACGGTGATGAATCACCTGAAAGAGATTGAGCTGCACACGCTGGCCGCCAATTACGAGACACTTCGTACCGGAATTATCGCTTACACACTTGCCAACGATCATCTCATGGGAGATATGGAAATGCATGAAGGATTTGGAGTACAGTCGCCCGATTACGGGTTAGACGTGTCACTTATGACCGCGGGAACGTTTCCTTATAATATGGACGACGGGATGTTAGATCTAGATAGTTCGTGGGTCGAATGGGCATAAGGTCGGACCAGGACGGAATCTGCACACATCCTGTTTACATTTACTCTCAGTTAGAGCCAAATACGACCGTCTCTTGAAGGATAACTTTTCAGGTCTTTGACATTAACATTTAATTTCGATCAGAAAAAGAATGTAGTCACTATGTCCTATGGATGATGAATAACAACAGGCCAGAGAAGACTGCAAACCGTACTGGAGGTGCCAATGCTTATAGCTAGAAATCAACAGGGTTGTGGGTAGGAGGACTCAGCCACCACCAGGCGCGAGGCATCATCTTCCGGCAGAAGTCACGGTTCTTGAATGAGAAAGCCCACCAATCTGCTGTGCTTCACTCGTCGGCCGTGTGTTACAGCTTATTCACTGTTCTGCCACGGACGCGATAGAGGGCTTCAGATGCATACGTAGCTGGATGACTCTGTTGATGATATCCGCTGAAGTTGATTTAGCTCAGTGACCTAATTTTGGCTTTGCTCTCCGAGGAGTGGACCGGCAAGCTCTGACACTGCTCTAATCAGCAAGTCTGAATTCGGTGCAGACATAGCCACTTACCAATGGGTGAGAGGTTTTGCCCGCTATATCCGAGATTGATAACGGACGATGACATCCCGGTGGTGGAGTCGGGAACCTTTTGACGTTGCGGCAGTCTTGACTCGATTTGATCTCTCGCATCACGTCTCACATGTTTGACCATTTCGTCCAAGACGGTCCTGATGTGCTTTGTTTCGGGTGACCGGTTCGGGAGATCCGCAGGCAGAGCCCAGTCCGACCACAAATTGCCGTGGCTAGCTCGCGGCTCAAATCGACCGGGATGGTAATTCATGTACAACCGACAGCAGTAACAGGATGGCTTACTGCAACCGAAATACCGCACATTCTCAAAGAAGGACATTTTGTTTGAGTAGAAGTGCTCGAGCAATTGTATCTCAGCGTGAATCCTGGGTTGGAGATCCGCATACTCAGAGAGCAACCTTTCTTGGACATCAAAATGTCTGATGTTTTCGATGGTGTCTTGGAGCTGCTTCAGTGTCGCCGTTTCATCCGCAGGAAGCATTCTCTTCAGTACGCCGGTCAATGTTGTGTGGTTGTCAGGAGCTGGAATTGGCATCCGCTCAGCCCCAAGAAGCACCTCGACACTACACTCGTGGACGACGTGAGGATACACTTCTTGGCCGTGCGAACCAGCTCTTTCGCAGATTTTGCCCAGGAGCCTAGTCGGCCAATGTAGTGGCGTATTTCGTGCCAGGTTGACCTTTCCAACGCAGCAGCAATCTTCCTAGAAAGGTGATCAGCAGAATCGCTGCTGCAAAAGTTACGCGCAGCGGCGCAGAGTGCGTGGTGGTCATGCCCTAGTTTTTGGAGGGTTTGTAGATCTGCCAATAACCTCAAGTCTATCAACCAGTTACTATCTGGCAGTGTCAGAAAATGGGAGCCCTTGGCCACGAACCTAAGGGAGACTGCTCTCCTTGTAATTGAGACCTCATCTGTTCCATGAATCTGTAGAGTTGTTGACGGTAGTTTTTAACCTTTCTTTGACTAAAGCTGATGGATTTGTTGACGATGCCCTGTTCCAGTTCCACGGCTTCACTCTCTGAAGCGTGATGAAGTCGTTCAAGTTCGCCCAAAACCCACTGGAGATGTGGTCCCGATATTTTTCGGAACTGTTGTGTGCAGCCAGCCAGAAGACTGGGCCTTTTGGCTCACCTTGTGCCGCCACTGACGCAACCGTCTTACCGCCAGGCTTGTAATCGCACAGCCAGGATAAGCAGTCCAAGAAATTTCCCCAAACATCTCGGAACTCTTCAGCCGTTGACTCGGTTTGCACTTGAGGGTTCTGCCGACCTTGCGTGGGTTCCAGGATCTTGAGGAGAATTAAGGGCTCGTAGAAGCGGTGGAGAAGACGCTCCATCCCGTCGAATCTGGGTCGTCGCGGGGCTCCGCCATGTGTATTCCTGGTGGCCTGTCGATTTCGAGTTGGGGCCATCACTGTATCTCTTCACCCGCGACTGGTGGTCCGAGTGTCTAAGACGTTGGTCGTTATGTTCGAGGTTGTATCCGAATCAAGAGCAAAGATTTCCTATAAATATAAGTTAACAAGAAGTCTGATTTCCGCACCTCGTGAGACCAGTAGAGTCTCTTGACAATCGAGGATGTGTTGGCAGAGAATTTGTATTTGCTCTCAAGGACAAGATGAGGCTGACGGTCCCTGCCGATGCAAATAGCTCCGGGGAACCCGGAACCGATGCTTTTCTGCATGCAACCATGGTCAGGTCTGTTCTGAGAGAGATTGTCCGACAAATGATCTGGGCAAGAGTGTGAGAAGACCCTGCGCGGCTGAACAATATGCTGAGTCCAATGTCGCTAAATGATCGTGACGGATTTTAGCGCCACCACATGCACACATCCCTGTTCACAGGTCCTGCATCTGCCCAATGGCTTCAGAACACGAAACGCTCAGCCAACTAATCTGTTGCTGTGTCCTTTGTGCCAGAGTCTGCCTCAGTCCATGGATCACATGTGCTCTTGAAGTCTGCGAGCCAGTAGAAAATGCAATGGCTCTTCCCAGGCGCATTAGGTTTAGGTGCCGAATCCTGCCACTGTAGAAACAGTGATGATCTCGTTGGGATCGGTTGAAAGAATTCATTGGCAGATGGCATACCTCACCACCCGTCGAGCGGCTCTTGTCTTTTTTCCCCTCTGCGTTCCTCTTCATCGGCAGGATATGTGTCTGAACTGAAGCACGCTGAAAATGGACGCCATTGACCAATTCTTCTCTCAGTATCCAGACTTCGACTACAACCGCGAGTTATCGTCGGAAACCGAGTTCAACCGTATGTGCGATAAATTCGGCTCGAGGAGAGGTTCCAACGACGGGAAAAAGGCGACACGAGACTTCAGAATCGCCGTCGTGGCCACCTTCAACAATTCCTTGGCACTGATACAAACGACTCTGCTGGATGGGAGAGGATATGTGTGTGCTTGGGGGTAGACCTCTTCCCGGAAACCTCCCGGCCATGCGGCAGGTACAGTCTTAATTTCGGCCATGTTATCGTCCACCGGAGCTGATGCATGGCAGAAGGTTCTTCAAACCCATGTCAACCTTGCCGACATGCTTGATCGCAATTGGCAGGGAAAGCCGGCAAAGATTTTCCGAACAGAGAAAGAGCTTGTTTCAGGGTCAACAACAAGAGGTACTTTCCAAAGGAAGAGGCTTATGCTGGCGGCTTGCTCAAATACCTCTTGCGTGAAATCTACAATGAGTACAACGGCAAACGAGGCGAGCGTGGACGAAGGGGAGAGGATAAGAGGAATACAAAGAGGAAGTATGCTTGAGTGCGTGTGTGCTTGGCATGTGTCCCTGCAACGGCGCCACCAAAGATAAAAACGAAGGTGGACAAAGTGCGGCCAGGACGCGCTGAAAGGAGCGGAACAGATACTCCGCAGCAACGCATTCCACTGATAGAATCAACAGAAGCCATCTCGGTCAACCGCCACTGATTTAACAAACCTGCTGACATTGCGTTGGTGCCAGAGCAACTTGAGAGTCATAGCATTGTCCAGATGACCTGTCCCGCCCAAGCTGGTCCTGACTACGTTCCTCGCAACCGGGCGAACCTGCCATGCCGAAGCAAGACTGATGCAGAGGAAGGACAGGACGATCTCCATGACAGAAGAACGGCTCCTGTGCCAATATGTCAAAGATCTGAGGGTGAGAATTGGAGGAACAGGGTCTGGCTTTTCCACGCTCTGCCCAGCTACCTCTCGTGTGGACTTTCATTTGCCACGTCCGGTCTTTCCTCCTTTGCGATTGTAGGCAAGGAGTCACAGTAGGTGATCTGGCTTGCAGCTCGGGCCTGGCGATCCCCATGAGGATAGGATATGAAATTTTCCACGGTCAGACCCTGATCCAATAACAGATGTCGGAATGGCTCATCATATCTCATCCACTTTTCTGCGTGCCTGACATCAGCTGATGCAAGATGACGTGTGAATGGGTCTTGTGGGAATGGGTGAGACAACCAATGTGGTGGTGATCGTCGTCGTAAGAATGTAGAGTTTTTTGGTGATCCACCGCTTCTACTGGTACTTTCCGAGTTTCAAGTGGTGGTCAGGCAGACAGCTGGCCGACCAGAGACTGGCCCTGACCACATGCTGGCGTGGAACTTGAACTGTCTCAGGCAGTGTTTTGCCGAGAAAGTCTCTTGCTCTTGTGCCATTGCTGAGCCTCAAAATGCACCTATCAAGGAAGCTGTGGGCAGGCCTGTGGCGTGGACTCACGGGAAATTCCGAGACGACAGCGGCGAGTCACGTGATCTCACCTCCAGGCACATCTGTGCTTGTTTTGGTCGGATGGTAACAATGGAGACATTACGATCGAAGACGGTGGATGGATGGATGGATAGATACTGGAGGCCAGTTTCGGCAATTTGAATTCTGCCATGATGTTCGAGGAGGAAATGCTCAAGCTTTACCTTCTTTTGAGCCCACTCGGAAAATGCTCATCGTCAACATTCATATCATGTCCATCGTCGTCGCTGACAGCTGGACTCCTGCGTGCACCAGCTCATTCCTGCCGTCGAGCTCGTGTACGTCGTGCCATCATCACTCATCCCTTCGTCGAGATTACTAAAAAGAAAAAACATGCAAAGATTATATACAACCACAAGCCCGCCTCGCTATGCATTGCTGAGTGAGCTCAACTCTGGAGCTCTCGAAATGAACAGAGGTGTTCCGCCGGGACAGCCTTGGTCTCTAGAGCAGGAAAGAAATATACCCCCTTCGGTGGACACAGTGGTCCCGAAAAGCTTTTAGCCCAGGCAAAGCTGGACAGAAAGAGAAGGCCTCCCCCATCAATCAATCCCATCCATTTTTGAACCATCCTGGTGAGTGAAAGTGTGCTTTTGGATACAGCCATCAGTACCGTGTTTTCGGGCAGATCTGCAGATCGGCCATCTCTCCAACTGGTGAATGGAGAATCAATGTGTGCAAAGGTGAGAATAAGGTGAATTATGCCGTGAGGGCCTGGGTTCGTTTCAAGTCGTAGACAGCGTAGATTTTCATGTCATCGTGATCGGTCAGAGGAAGGTTCCCATACAATTTCTCATCCACGGAGTCGAAGTAGGACAGGGGTTTGCTTTGCTTGATCATTCTGCCAGAATCGCTGGCGTCTGCTCCTGCGCGGCTTCCCCAAGTTGTCTGTGACCAGAGTTGGTTAACGAATTCCAGTTGGGGGGGATGACGATGTGGTGGTAAGGGTGGTGGTGGTGAGGGTGGTGGTGAGGGTGGTGAGGGTGGTGGTGGTGGTAAGGGTGGTGGCGGTGGTGAGGGTGGTGAAGGGTGGTCGCGGTGATGAGGGTGGTGGCGGTGATAAGATGTGTTGACGAGGACGTAATGACGAGGGTAGTGATGATGAGGTGGTGTCAAACTTACCTCACTCAGCGTGGCTAGGGCATAATATTTGATCCCGCCATGGAACCAGCCAAACAAGATCGAGACGGGCCAGAGGAAGATATCGACCGGATATCGCACAAAATGGGTGACAAGCTTGATGAACTTGGAAAAGGTCATCCAGCCGGCGAATGCCAACATGGCATTTCTCGCTTGGTCAGCAGGCCAATTGGACGTTCCGAGCCACAAGAACCACCAAAGCAGAGCATCGCCGACGATGGCTGGAGGTGCCAGGGTGGTGAGATGGACCGCATAGGTGCTGTATGGCTGCCGCCTGCGAGCCCGACCAAGTTAGCAAGTCGATCCAGAAGTGGGGGCGTTGGGGAGAAGCGCGGTGAGACAAAGTCTGAGATTGACCTACGTCAAAATGTGACGCTCGGCAAGCAAGCTGGTGAGATTGCTTCGCCAGTTGCTGCGGGCCCATCGAAGACACTGCTTGAGGAATTTGGGATTGTCCTCCAGGGTCGTCAGCACTTCGCACTCGGGGTGATACTGCATGTAGGTCTCGTGATCGTGAGAGACCATCCACCGAGTGAGGAAATTGTCATCGTCGGCATTCAGCTGGTATTGACCAAACCACCACTTCTCATTCGTGAAGCCATTGGTGAAGTTCACATCTTGCAGGATCCAGGTGCGGTAAGCACACGTCCGGCCGGAGAGGCAGGGCACCCCCCCATCCATGTGCGTGGTGGCCGCACAGTCGAAGTTTCGGCGCTCCAGATACAGGGCCCCGAGGAAGCCGTAGATGCGCTGTGAAAAATTGGGATTTTCCGCCCGTCGGAGTCTCTGACAGGTGACCACTCCACCATACTTCTCCTCCTCGAAGGGGGCCAGCATCCACTGCAGCGTGCGGCGAGGCCACGTGACATCGTCGTCGGCGAAAACGATGATCTCAGTGGTGACCTCGGGGATCGCCCTCGCCATTTGACGTCTCTTGTTGGCCTGCTTGACCGACATGCAGCGGATCCGCTCGTGCTGGGCCGCGGGCATCTTGGCCATTGTCCGTTCAGCCTTGTGCAAATTGTCATCGATGGTGACCAGAATCAGTTCTTTGGGCTCGTTCTCGAGGATGGACTGGATGGTGCCCTCCAACTCCTCGCCCTCGCCGTCCAGGGTCGGCAGGATGACGGTGACGTCTTTCGAGGTCAGGCTGGGGTTGTCGGGGATCGGGATGGGCTTGAACGTCCAGAAGGCGACCAAGTTGATGACGAGCCGCACATATCGGTAGAGGCTGGGGGCACCGGCCGCGGTCAGCAGGGCCTCACGCCGGACTCGACCCAGACAGGGGGGGGAGCTACTCACAAGAGGTAGACGAAGCAGTGGAACCACGCAGTCGCGTCCATGGGGTCAGGCTGGAAGTCGTCCGACAAGACTCAGGTCAACTGAGGCTGGAGCTGCAATAACGACTGTAAGAGTGGGCGAAACCACTCACAACGACCCAAACGGAGCAGAAATAACGACGAGGCCGGTCACGCAGAGGACATTTAGAGAGAACGAGAGACAAAAGGAACCGTGCCGGTGAGAGGAAGACAATCGGATGAAGAAATATGTGGAGGAGGCGGCGACCAGGGTCCGTGGCGCCAGTGAGGGACAAGTGAAAGTGACGCTGCAGGGAGCCAGTGAGGGCAGGGCAGCCGTGAGGTGTTTCGGCATGAACACCCCAGAATAAGAAGGCCAGGTTTGGGTGAGGGTCAAGTGTTTAGCCGCATGTGTTTGCGGGCCAGGGGTGTGATTGGTGACGGCTGCAGCTTGTATTGTTGAGGGTTGCGCAGGACCTGGCAGAGGAGCCAGACCAGCAGACGAGCACGACGCGCAAGATTCAGCCAAACGAGCCAGACCAACAGACGACGAGCGGACCAACCAGACAAAGCTGGGGGCCAGCCGGCACACGCGGCTGCATCGAGCGCGTCGCATTATGGCGCAACTCTCATCTGGTCGTGATCGTGGAGGTTAAGGTCAGATGGGCGAAACGCCGTGAATGGTTTGGCGGGCCTGGTTGGATGACATGGAGGGGGAGGTGGAGGACAGAGAGAGGCCGAGCGGCGGTAGCTGGCTGCAGGAGGAGCAGCATCAGCAGCGGCGGCGGCAGTAGCAGCAGCAGCAACAGCAGCAAGCAGCAACAGACGCAAGACGCAGTGGCAGTTCAAGTGGTCCTGCAGCCACTTTCTCACTAGCTGCACTGGAAAGTAGCCAGCCTCTCTCTTGCCGCCATCACGAAAATCGAAATCTCCACACTGCCAATGCTAGCGAGGAACGACTGACTAGAGCAAAGATACTAGACTCGAGGGGCGTCTCTGCAAAAGACAACTCCGGCCACCACTCCATGCCCCTCCATCCAGCGCCCGCCACCGCAGACCACTCATCACGCACGACGCTCAAGTGCATTTTCTCACGGCGTCCGCGAGACCCACCCCCTCTCCATTATTTCGCGCGTTCGATCCACTGCAGGGGACACCAATGATGACGGCCAAGCCGAGTTTTTGGTCACACTCAGGACCTGGACACCCTCAGCGTGTCGCCGGAAAAGGAAGACGAAAGAATAATAACATTGGGTGGCTGGACTTTCTCCGTGTGCGTCGTGTGCACATGCCCACTTGACCTCGGCGAAGGCCCGTCAGGCCCCAGGCATGATCGGCCGAGCCAGGTGAGCATGCACACCCGCCGCCCGTCATCCTCGTTCCTTGTCGAGATCGGCTGCACGAGCTCGGCCAGGGTCCAGGCCGTCCTGGACCAGCGCAAAAGCATATCGCCAAACTGCGGTGGTCCCGCCCCAGATGGCGCAATGCCCTGATGCGACTCAGCACGGAATCACCCGCAGGCATATCTCCCTCGAGTCTTCTGTCCTTCCTCACCCGGATGGCCCTTGGCTCGGCCAAAGGTACACTGAGCACCGCGCGCCTCGGCTGCATCGAGAGAGCTGCATACACGACTGGATGACTAGTTGCGCGCTGCTGCTGCAGTGGCTGCTTTGGTCCTGCCGCTCGTCCTGCTGCCGCTCCTCTTGCTGGTGGTACTGCTGGCGAACACTTCATCACGGTGTGGCTGTCCTTGATCAGGCGTGACGACGACCCGTCGGCAAAGCTGACAGGCCGGGGAGTGTGGATGTGGGCAAAACCGGACAGAAATTTCAGAACCTGGACAGATCAAAGGCGGAGTCGGTCATGGCCCTGACGGCTGAGAGGGTACGCATCCATCTTGTCCCCAGTAGCTTGACGCAGAAATGCCACCACATTTGCATGGCACATCGTCCCCATGACCGAAATGAAAGAATGGGTAATGCTGTTTTTTCCTATTCCAAAGCAAGCGAGCAGAGCCACTCCGCTTGATCACACCACCCCCTTTTTTTGGCTCTCCCCGAATTTTTTTTTTCCGGCCTGATCTCATCTGGTCGCCTCCAGGTGGGAGTTGACTGAACAGATGATCGCGATCACCTGTCCTGTCAAATGCCACTGTCTCAACACACCCGCATTGGTTGGGTGGTGACGGGGCTCATCCCGGGCGGCGGAGAGGCCTAGGTGAGCCACAAGTCGGCCTGTTCGTGCATAAGGGCCTGGTGGCGTTTCCTTCGCCCTCTAGCGCACTCCAACCCCACAGCGAAGAAGTCCCGTGGCACAGCGGGCCGCGAGCTGGAACCTGGACACTGACACACAACACATGCTTGTTCAGTCTCGACCTTCCGTCTGACATCCATCTTATCGCACGCGAGGCCCTTCTCCGTTCGATTGCTGCATATGTACGGCTGCCAGACCAGTCCTCAACACCCGGTTCGACCATCCAGCAAACCTACCGCTGCACCATCATGCGAGCGCTCAAAAGGTCGCCCGCCGCGGCTCCACACGGAGAAAGGCACGTGTCAAGTGGCCACTGGTGGCGGCGCAAAGTGGCCTGATTTTCTCTCACAGAGACACGAGACAGCAGCAATGGGAAATCAGTCCGTATCCACCGTATAAACTTCACCGAGTCAGGAGAGGTCAATGGTAAGGACAAAAATGGTGAATGTGATGTTTGGTCCCAGGTCCTCAATCGGGGGGCGGGCCCGTGCTGAGCTTCTCCTTAGTCAGAAAACCACATAAAAGGGTCCTTTCGTTGGTCCCGTGATGCAGGCGAATGGCAGGGGAAAGCGTGTCGAGCCGTTGCCACACTCCCAGGCGGGCTATTGTTAGATTGTAGCGGAACGGCCAGGCCTTGGACAGCGCATGCATGATGCGAACAACACCTGGCACGTACGACCGTGGCTGTCAGCATATTTTTTCCCAAGGTAGCAGTACCCTCCGCAAGCAATGGGAGGTACTGCCAGACGCCCTCTTCCCACCACATGCTGGTCAGGATGTGCGGTAGCGTCCCTCCACAACGTCTCGAATGCCGCAAAAAGGGAGCATTGCCGTGGAAATCGGAGACGCGAGGAAAACAAGCCGAGGACAATCATATCCTTCCCAACAGCGTGTTGGCCCACGTGTCGCCCGCGGCCCGTCTTCCGTCGCGGAGTGATCTGCGCTCATTCATCCTCTCGATCAACGTCGTCTGTGACCACGGCTGGTGCTGTGTAAGCAAGTCGAGGATGATAGCCTCGGCACCCATCTCCTGAGCGTAGAGTCATCTCCTGGGGATAAATCAGCCTCGTCGTCCAACTCCCTTCTCAGATGGTGCGAGGACCTGAATTCCAGGTCTCACGATGAAAATCTCAACTCTGAACAAAAGTCCTCGGGTTCTGTCCATTGTTGACGTTGAATATCTGCGAATGATAATGAGGGTGATTCGCGCAGCCCGGAAGCCAGGGCATCTCTTCCCCCCGAAGCCAGCGCGTTTGATGTGCATAGGGATGCATGGATAACCCCCGAGGCCCTAAACAAGTCGCTGCACGCCTGTCTCAGGTACCTGAAAATGTAACCGCCCACGGTTGAGTTCGCTAGCTTGTATAGCACCAGCGTAAACATGTAGAGGACGTCGCCGTCATTGAATCTCACATCCTACAGGCCACAAAGAGGCAGGAAAGTCTTGGCAGTGACGTTATCCCTGGTTCCATTTTGAACGACGTCCCATGCCAGTGCCGCCTTGACCATCGAGCGTGAGGCCGGTGTCTCCAGCCCCTTGCGACACCCGCCGACCTTGCTGTTGGGGTGATCAGTCCGTAGCCCCGTCAGCGAGGCAAGTGATCTGCGGAGTGCATGAACTCCCAGTTCATGCACGACATTTGTAGCGCGGCTCTACACCGCCTCGTGGTTTGACGCAAGACTGGCGGTGAAGGAAACCTGCCATTGCCTGGACACAATTGCGTGCAGGGCAGCGACGGGCCGAAGCGAGATCGACTGCGGCAACAGCCACACCACGACCATTTGGAGAATCTGTCCAACGTCCTCCCAGACAATTGCGGTGAACAGACCTATTTCTTTCTCCATCACCGGCCGTTTGTTGCCGTGTGCGATGCTCTCTCAGACCTTAGGGCCACAACCGGTGCGCCGTGACCACGCTGCTGTGTAAGCAGGCAAAGCACCCAACGAAGGACGGGATCGAGCGACGATCTGGATCTCATGGTGGCTGCAAAGTGCGGTTCCCATCTGGTGGCCCAAGGTTGCGACTCCTGGAACTGGGCCCCTCGGTTCGACGGCGTCAGTATCTGTGTCGACGAATGAATGCCCACGCTCCCACATCAACCGAGTTGTGCTCGCCTTCCCGGCGGCCCCCCGCCCACAGAGATCACCAGTCACATGGCACATTGGCCACCTCATTATGCAGAAAGCCGGACTCGGGGCCAGGTTGGGCTTTGCATCGTCCCTGCAGGCTCTGCGAAACTGTCGCACACTGGTTCGTGTGGGAGGCCAGAATGATGCGATGGGTGTCATCCAGCCAGCACTGGTCCCAAGCAGGTTACGGGTAGCCGGGCTCCTGGCGCCCTGCCTGCAGCCTTAGAGCTCCGACGACGTTGTCCCTACTGGTGTCCCGACCAACTAGCACCAACGCCTTGGGATCGGCCAGCAAATTGAAATGGGCCATATCCACCCACCTGTGGACAAGTTTACTTCTTGGCGTCAGTTTGCTAAATGCCCGCCCATGGAATGCGGTTTGCCACCGGTCATAGATTCCTTCCTGTCACAAAAAGTGTCCAACGGGCCAACTTTCTTGTCGGCAGAAGCAAATTTGTCTATCGCAGCATTCGTCCTGATGGCCACACCATGTCGTCAACTCCTCCGGTGGCGCTCTGGTCCGAACGCCAACAAACCGGTTTAGGTCGCGAACGTTAATGTGCTGAAGGCGCCGATCCATGGAGACTTCTGGCCAATCATGCCTGGATGTGTGGCAGCCTTCGACCGCTGGCATCACATCGGTGCCCACTTCTCCGCCTCACTGTTTCATCCATTGTGCGGGTTCCATCAGCCCCCTATGTCCTGTCTCGCAGTCTTATATGGCATTTCCCCCTTTCCCAGACATTTTACCTGGCCATTGATGTTCTGAGTTTCAGCATTGCGATCGCCTGTCGAGGTCGAGCAGGATGAATATGATTTCCTCTCGGTTGGGAATTCTGATCCTTCAGAATACGCTTTCGTTTCCCAAACTGTCGGACCATCCTCTGCAGCCGACCACGGCCTCTCTATCGGCAAAGGTAACATGTCGGCATATAGCTTGGCATCTGTGCTGAAAATCACTCATGGATCATCCATTCTTTCAGCTCGATCTCATTTCCTCCAGCCTGCTGCCGTTTGGACTCGCCGAATCACATCAGCCTTTTCCGTCAACGAAAGCCTTGCCCTCCTTTGAGATTTATGTCATAGGGCTGTCGATGGACTCCGACGATGTTACAGTCAGTCACATTGAACATGCTCTACCTTTCGGATTTGGCGACGTTCATCCTTCCCCTCGACTCGATGACGGCCACAAGACCGCAGCCCCTCCTCTTGTCTTCATGGTCGAGCCATACCGCGCCGGGATCACTCGTTGTGATATCGAAGCCATCCGTTAGAACGTGTCGTGAACCGTCCAAGGTCAAGTAGGGTGGTGAGAATTGATCGCATAGAGCACGCTTACCGCTCTCCTGATCGGCATTTCAAAAATAGACGGAGTTTGGCAGGGGACATGGTGGAAGAAAAGATCCGTGATGCCCAAAAGAGTGGGAGAAGAGAAGACGTCAGATACGCAAGCTTCTGGTGGAGGATGCCAGGTCTGTAACTAATGATGGCAAGTTGAAATTGTTGAAGAGGCACTGACAGAAAGGAGCAGGCCAGGGATTGACAAGGACCACTACGTCCGCCTTCCTGTTGCGAGTGACGGACATCGTCTTGCCATTGTGGAAGATGATTCAGACGAAAGGTATCAAGGATCTCTGTATCCGAAAAGATTCGATACACCATTGCTCCACGATCGCGCGATCGCTGACGTTTTCTGCTGATTGTCCCCCTTTACGACTGGGCACTGATGCGGATGGAAAGTAAACTACCACATCAAAGCCGGTACGTCGATGGTCCTCCGTGACACAAAAAGCCTCAGTCTATCGGGCAGTCTCTTCGACAGCTCAATACCGCGGCAACCACACTAGAAATATCGTGGGCCACACACTGAAGTTGAAGCATTACGCTCCTGATTGATGTCAGCCATGCAAGGAACATTGACGGAAGAAACCACAGAGGCACAACTCGGTAATACTCGAGCAGTCCATGTTTCCTGTCCTAAGTCGCTAGCAGGCTCGGTCTCGGAATATCATCAGGTCTGAAATGGAGAATCAGACAACATGAATCCAAATACAAGCACAAAACTGCTACCCACAAATATAACTCTCCGACCCTTCGGCGGAGTTGTCTTCTCTCTTTGTACAGTCTCGAGGCTTGGAGTTTCCACGCTAAAAGAAGAGTTCGAGTGAGTCTGGATATTATCGCCGCTGATTTCTCATATACTCGACTCTGTGCGGCATCTCTCGCCATTTTCACCTTGCCTCGTTTGTATCCAATCCCAGAATGACATAGCCTCCACCACCGACTAGCTAACAAAAAGCAGGCCTTATTGCCCATCTTATGGTCTGCAGTCTTCTCTCTTCGTATTCATACCCAAACCACGTCTGTCCCAGCAATAATGCCTACACTGCCGGTGTCTTTATCTCCGCTATTCATGGCTTCGCCTCCACTTGCACTCGCCTCGACCTATCACACCTACGTCTCACAATCTACGAAGTTAGGTTCCGCTCGATGTCGATGCAAACCGACAGGGTGTAGACACGGATGTCTCTTACGGACGTTCTCTCTCCTGTTCTGTCCTTCCTGTCCTGGTCTGATTGATGCAATGTATTGCAATACACGATATGGCGATGCCATTCATTACCTGTCCTCAAGAGCTTGAGCTGAAACAGCGTTAGCTGATATCAGCGACACTGGCAATGGCACAGAACAAAATGTACTACTCTTCCTGACATGATCTGGCAACGTTACTCCTCACTGCGGATGCAGATGCAGCAAAGATCCAATCAAGATCCGTGTCAGAGGCGAGATCCTCCAATCCACGCTCACGGGTTGGGCCAAAGTGGAGTACCACTCAATGTAGTGATTCACCAATCCTAGCCGAAATGGAGCATATATCCGACATTCCCACACTAGAACCTCGACGGCGGATAATTAACCAGGTTGAAATACCCAGTCCTCACTCCGAAACCTCACATCAAACTCGACGCCGCCAAAAACGCCTATGGCTGCGTACATATCCAACTCACCCATCAACCCCTCGACACCTTCGTCTCTCTCAGCGTCCCGCTCCTCATCCATATCCCACTCACCATCCACTCTGCCGTTTCTCGTCACGAACGCCTTCGTCTTCACTCGGTCTGCCCCTAGACTCTCTGTCCCAAACCGCATCCCTAGCCCGACGACGTCGCCGGGCCGGAACCCATCCACAAAGTCCCGGCCGCCCCAGGAGTCGTTGACATACCTGCGGCCATCGTCACCGTGCACGCCGATGCTGGCGCGATGCCACCCTGGCAGGCGCCAGGGCGGGTACGGTTTGGCCGCAAAGCCGAGCGCAATCCCAGATTCGTCATCGGCGATAGAGCGCACGCGCAGCTCAAAGTAGATGATCTTGGGTCGGCGCGTGCGCAGTGGGTGGTCGTGGGCCGCAAAGTACAGCGGCAGCGTGCTGAGGATGATGGCATCTTGTTGCTGCCGACGTGCTGTATGACATCGCCAAGTGCCCGGCGACGACAGTTGTCTCAAGTCTCCACGAGGCAGACCCGGTGGGGACGGCGGCTTTTCGAGCGTGACGTCGCCGTCCTGGACGAGGCGGTATAGCTGAGGTGATATGACACTGGGAGTGTAGGGCGGGAAAAGGGCGCACCATTCGTGCGCCCGCGCCGCGCTGTCGTAGGAGGCGTTGTTGGTCGGTGAATTTACGTTCGGTACAGACGGGGGAGGAGGGAGCAGGGATGTGTCGGGAATGACGGTCCAGTCATGATAGGGTGGTGGGTTTGCGAAGGGAGGAGGACCTGGAGGGGGGGCGTATTCTGTGCTGTCGACTTGTTTCTGCGCTGGAGGGGGGGTTGGATCGAGTCGTAGTGGGTTAACTTCCTCTGACTGAGTTGGGAGGTGAGAAGGAGGCGGTCCAGGTGGTGGTGCAAAGTCTTCATCGCCCATGTCAGTGTGATGAGAGCAGCGAGTCTGCGAAGACCAACTGGAGCTCATATCAAAAGAGGCCTTCTCAATGTGATGTCCAAAGAGCCGCCTCTTCTCCTGCTTTGTCGAGTTCCCGTCATGACCGTCCTGCGCGTCTACTGAATCGACGCCGGTGCGGACAGTGCCCTTGAGCGATTTCAACAGGCCCATAACGGCTACCCACACCCAATGTGTAGGCGCAACGTGTTTCACCTACCACAGCAACAGGGAATGGTAAAGGAAGCAGACAACGCCGGTAGAATGGCGCAGCTCGGTAAGAACAGGGATAGGAAGTCCAAGTAAATATTATACTCAATTTGCGATTACGACGAGTCTGACTAACCTGAAAGCCAGTAGACAACTCGGTGAGACAAGCTGTGGTCAGCAGGTTCAACAATGAGTGTGAATCCGTATACGACGATGGACAAGGTCGCAGCCTGCAGAAGCAAACGTGGACTACTAGGTGGGGGTAACATTGGCATTCCCACGTTCGAAGTTTTTGGACCCTCTTTGGCTAACACTGATAATGCCTGCAGCCGCGCCAAGTGATAAAACCTGGTCTACCATGAGGAAATACGGCCACTCTTTATCGCCAGCACAATGACATTGCGAATACGTATTTACCTAGCAGGGCGAGCTGGCATTCACCCATAATAGCGGGCAGAATGAGATGGTTCCTAACCCTGGGCCGGTCGCTGTGGCCACTGGTCCAAAGCGACGGGACTACCGGTCAGGGTGAAATTGAAGGTCGCCAGCGTCGGAACATCCACCATCATGCTATACTCTCCCGGGAACAAGACAGCATTGCCGTTCTCGTCATACTGGGCCAAACTGCCCAGGGTCAAGTTCAAGGTAGCGGTCGAAGTTGCGCCCGCAGTGATGTTGAAAAGACGTTGGTATGAGACGAGCTGTTTGATGGGGTAGGGTTGTGGCTCGTATTCGCCGCTCAAGAATCCCAGCGTCACATAGTCCGAGGTCACACTGCCCGTGTTGACGACATCGATCGCGAACGAGGTGGACGGGCAGAGGTCGAGATATTTGTAGGTCGATCGGTCACAGCTCCACACCAAACTCGCAATGTCGTCGCTCGGCCACCCACCCGTGGCCGCGGTCGCGAACGAGACATTGAAGGCGGTATAATGAAGACCATGTCCGAACGGAAGCACCGCATCGTTGTACCATTTGTAGGTCCGTCCAGGATTGCCCGAGGTTGCATTGGGACGCAGATTCATGTCGGTCATGGCCACGTCATTGACATAGTGAGCAGGATATTGAGTGACGGGTAGCCTCCCTGCCGGAGCAGTCTTGCCCGCGATAATGTTGAACAGAGCGTCGCCGCCCGCCATTCCCGGGTACCCTCCCCAAAGGATGGCAGAGATGTTGGGGTTCGACAGCAGCGGAGTGTCGTCCAATTGATCGCCCATTTGCAGAAGAATGACCGGCTTTCCCATCAGCCCGTACTGTCCAAGCATGTCGAGCTGGGCCCCCGTCCAGTCAATCGTGTTACGGTCCATGCCCTCTGATTCGTCGGAGATGCTGATCCCATCGGCGACAACAATGACATCGGCCGCCTCGGCGGCACTCAATGCTGCTTGCCAACTGCCCGTCGTCGGATCTCCCTGGCCGCTGACGCCAGTAGCGTAGAGGACGTTGACGTGGGGGAGCTGTTGGGCTGCATACAGAGGTGCATGCAGATACGGTGCCACGCCATAGTAGTTGCCCTGCATCTGAGTTGTCGCATTGGCCCAGCTACCAACCAACGCAATGGTGGTGGTGCGATCTGTCGGGAAGGATAGCGGGAGAGTGCCGTCATTTTTCAACAAAACTATTCCTTCTTCTGCGGCTTTGAGGGCAAGAGCCTCTGCTTGCGGCGTCGCGACGTCCGCCCACGTCAAGGATCGGTATGGAGTCGCGGAAGCAGGGTCGAAATATCCGAGTTTGATAAGAGCGGAGTAAAGGCGAATTAATGCTTGGTCGATGACGGTCTCGTTGAACAACCCTTGACGGTAAGCAGAAGGGAGCCAGGTTTGGTAATAAGTACCCTAAACCCGTTAATCTCAGAGGCTGTGACGAGAAGGGATTCTTCCGTACACAGTTGAGGTCTGTCCCCGCGATCAAGGCATCGGCTACCGCTTGTTGTCGAGTGGGCGTGTAGTCGTGCGGCATATAGATGTTCTGAATGGCATCGCAGTCGGAGGTAACGTACTGGCCATCATCTGTCCAGTTCCAATGATCGCGGAGGATGTTTTGTAGGATGTACGGATCGGCACAGGTGGGAACTCCATTGATGGCGTTATAAGAGCACATGATGGATCTTTCACGACTCAGTCAGCACCGTCAAGAGTAAGGAAAACCGCAGCGCATCACATACCCAACCTGGGCGTCCCGGGCACATGTCTGAAATGGCTGCATGTAATATTCGGCGAGATCTTGCGTGCTGACGACAGCATCGAAGCCGTATCGATCGTTGCCCTCCCAGCTTTCAACGTCATATGCAATGAAGTGCTTGCAAGTTGCCACCACTTTCTTGATGGTCGGATTCTCGCCGCCTTGCAATCCATTGATCAGTGCTTTCACGTAGGATCGTAGATGGTAAGGGTCTTCGCCCGGCGTTTCCTGCCCTCGCTCCCATCGCGGGTCTTTGTAAGGGTTACTGAGGACAATGTCAGTTGATTTCTTTTCTTCGAGAGTCACAATCTCATTCTGTATTCTTGCGCCGACGATGTTTCGCCTTGGGATGCAAAAAGGGCCATGGATTGACCGACTTCCCGGCACAGAGAACTTACATGTTGGGAGTCCAGTAATCCAATCCCGACCTGTGGGCGTTGTTGAATGCCCGAGCCTCGGTGCTGACGACGGTGGCAACAGCATAGATCAATCCATCGTCGAACGCGGCTCCCGTCAAGATTGGCTGGGGGAAAGACGTCGCGTGCGAGTAGCTGCCAGAGGCGCTGAAGTTGACTCCGGGAGAACTGGCGACTCCATGAAGAGCTTCCTCTGGGAAAGCTATCAGCACTGGCCAAAAGAGCCGTGGGATGGCACCACACACGCCACCATTGATAACTATCGAGGCCGAGACGGGGCACCCCGGGCGAGGTGTTGCCTGTCAGGTTGAATTTCTCATCGATGGTCAAGGCCGCAATCAGTGCGCGAGCCCGGTCACCTACCGAAGCTGACGTATCGCACACAGTGTTATTAGCAAGGGGACCATTGACACAGTCTAGAAAGACATCTGCGATGACAGTGGCTGCCAGCAAGACCAAAACGGACATAAATGTAAATGCCATGGCTCCGCAATTTGGCACGGACAAGAGTGATCCCAGACAAGACATGACTCCCAATATATATACATACCTTGCAGAGTAACGCGGCTACATGGCTGGGAGGGACAATTTTGAAATTCTCTCCCCCAATGCATCACCGGCAATTATGAAGACAGCGAAACTCTGCCGCTCTGGGTTGAGCGGCCATGTCGATCAGTCAGGAGGAATCAGCCGGGCAGAGCGGTGTTGTAATTGCTGTATGTCAACGAGGACATTGATACTACCCTTGGACGTCTGTGTCCTAGCAGCCAGGACAAACTCCGGAGGCACAGCGTCTACTGTTGACATTGAAGGTGCGGAGGAAACTGTCGCTGTCAATACCGCACGGGTAGTCGGCCTCCTCGGAGTATCAATAGAGTGAGGAGAGATCGCCGTGAGCTGTACCGAGCGACGAGGTTCCGGATCTTCTGGCTAAGACCACGGCGGAGGGTTGGGATAATGGTGGAGGTGCCCGAAGTCGCGTGCCGGGTATTTAGGCTAAAAGCAAGATGCAATGGCCGGGTGGGTGGATGCGGAGGCCCCCTATTGCGGACGTCCTCTGACTGCGGAGATGGATTGGCCAGCGCCACCGACACCGCATTGTAACCCGTGCCATGGAATATTCGATGGGATATCATGGACTAATCCTCTTCTGGCTCGAAGCCCAGCCTCTTGTCGGTTTTGCTGCGGAGCTTAACCGCTGATCGTGAGACGAGTTTTTGTTCAGCCTGTCTCCAGCTGCCAGTCCGTTGCTCAAAGCCGCCTCGGCAGATACCCTCCTGGGCAGGCGATTGGCACGCGCCAATGGAAGCGATTGAGAGTAAACATCTCGCATCGTGGAATCATCCATCTTGTCCGGGCAATGTGGTATGATGATTTCAATTAGCCTGAAGCAGCCTGGACTTGAGTCTGTCGGGCCTGCTATAGAAAGGAACCCCGTTCCAACTTGAACGCTGCCCGCCCGACCTCCACTAGAATCGTACTTACCGTTTGCTCTATACTTCTCATCACCTCACAGCATGGTGGCCATCAAGGCTTCTCAGTTCAGCGATGCCGCGCTCCAGCAACGCCGCCAGCTGGTTGATAGTACTGGACCGGCTGCCCTGGTCAAGAACTTTCGTGTTTTTGGTATTGCCGCCTTCGCATGTATCGGTGGCCTTCTCTATGGCTACAACCAGGGGGTGTTCAGCGGCGTCTTGTAAGTTTTTCGATTTCGTTTGGGATCGTGATGCCACAACGGAGTTGATCAAGCTTTTCTACTTGCTCCTCTGCCTGGCCCCGAGATTGCCCACATGGCCCGCGAAATCGCTGCTGACTCTGGGTCCCAAAAGGACAATGACTTCATTCAACGCTCACATGGGCGACTATACCACCAATCAGACCAAAAAAGGCTGGCTCACCTCCATTCTCGAACTCGGCGCCTGGACAGGCACACTGTACTCGGGCTTCTTGGCCGAGCTGATCTCCAGAAAATATGCAATCCTGGTCAACACTTGCGTTTTTATCATCGGCGTCATTGTTCAGTGCACGGCGGTCCAAGCCGGACACTCTGCCATCCTCGGCGGCCGTTTCGTGGTCGGCATGGGCGTCGGCTCGTTGTCCATGATTGTTCCCATGTACGTGGCAGAGTGTGCTCCGCCGGAGCTGAGAGGTCTCTTGATCAGTCTGCAGCAGTTCGCCATTGAATTCGGCATCATGGTGTCTTTTTGGATCGTGAGATGCTCCCACGACCGGTTGTCGAGACGCTTGCTGACCGATCGTGTCAGGACTATGGCACCAACTATATTGGTGGCACGGGAAAGACCCAGTCGGATGCTGCCTGGCTCGTCCCTCTCGCCCTCCAACTCGCTCCTGCACTCATTCTCCTGGTCGGAATGATCTTCATGCCATTCACTCCTCGATGGCTGATGCACCATGGCCACGAGGAGGAAGCCCGCCGGACACTTGCCACGCTGAGATCGATGCCTCTCGACCACGAGCTCATTGAGCTTGAGTTCCTCGAGATCAAAGCCCAGTCGTTATTCGAGAAGAGGACCGTTGAAGCCAACTTTCCACATCTCGCCGAGCTGACTGCGTGGAACACCATCAAGCTCCAGTTCGTCGCCATCGGATCTCTCTTCAAGACCATGCCCATGTTCCGTCGCGTCATCGTGGCCACTGTGACCATGTTCTTCCAGCAATGGACCGGTATCAACGCGGTCTTGTATTATGCTCCACAGGCATGGACTTCCCACTCTCCTTTTTGAGCACCATGATGACTGACCGTCACAGATCTTCGGTTCACTCGGGATGTCCTCCAACACGACATCGCTTCTGGCGACTGGCGTGGTCGGCATTGCCATGTTTTTGGCCACTATTCCATCCATGCTGTACATTGACAGATTTGGTCGCAAGCCCGCTTTAGCCCTTGGTGCTTTGGGAATGGGGTCCTGCCACCTCATCATCGCCGTCATCTTCGCAAAGAACGAGAACCAATGGCCGACGCATCACGCTGCAGGCTGGGCCGCCATTGCCATGGTCTGGCTCTTCGTCATCCATTTCGGATGGTCCTGGGGACCCTGGTAAGTCATTCTGTGGCCGATCATCGAGCCGAGGAGGCATGGATTAACGCGTCTTGCAGCGCCTGGATCGTTGTCGCTGAGGTCTGGCCTCTGTCGGCTCGCCCTTACGGTATCGCGCTGGGCGCCTCGTCCAACTGGATGAACAACTTCATCGTCGGTCAGGTCACGCCGGACATGATCACCGGCATGAAGTACGGAACGTTCATCCTCTTTGGCTTGCTCATCACCCTCGGCGCCGGCTTCGTCTGGTTCTTTGGTAATTTCCATCTTTTCGCTTTTGACCAACACTGACCACGTCATCAGTTCCCGAAACCAAGCAGCTCTCTCTGGAGGAGATGGATCTCGTTTTCGGTTCAAGCGGTGTCGCTGCTGCGGATCAAGAACGCATGAGACAGATCAATGCTGAAATCGGCTTGGACCGCCGGCTCAGCATCCATGCAGGGCATAGCGGGAGTGACGAGAAGGTGTCGCAGATCCACGAGAAGACCCTTGAGGGATAGGTACACTCTGGTATCGGGTTGTCCCTGGCCCGTTCGGCCCTTCATGACTTATCCCACTCCTCATCTTTGCATGGAAGCTAGATTTTGAGGTAGGACTGGAGTAAACTGTAGCGCACCTAAGTCGCTTCGTCTGGTGATTCACTCATTGCTGTCAGAGGTGTCGCCCATGATAAGAGTACAACCTATCTCGCTTATTCCATGTCACATGAAATCATATCATATTCAGCTGGAGCCGAATCTTCGGTTCATTAAGTCAGTGAGACTAAGTCGAGGTGAACAGCTAGTTGGCAACCTGTCTCTAGTTATCGACTCTGCCGACCGTCCAAAGCGCCCTAGGGATCCAGGTTTACGAAATTTGCAAGGGAAATATACCAGCTGGCTGGTACGATTGTCTTGGCAAGCTATTCTGTCAAATGCTGTCCGTCATACGCCTTCTTCGGGAATGACAGGCAGCTTCCTGCTCATTCACGCCAATGTCGAGCAGCTTGTGGGATGGGACATGCCATGCTTGGTCGAAGACTATTGGTTCTCGCGCAAGGTAAGTAGTCCATCCTCGGCCTTGCAACCAGGCAGCATGCCTGCAGAGGTATCTAACTTGTCATTCGTATAGGCATGTTCCATAGGTACCATGCCCGCACCCTGATCTCATAATATGGCCCCCAAAGCTAAGCAATCAACGAGAATAGTCTTGGAAACACCGTCAAACGTATCCAATTCCCGTCAGGCCGAACCTCATCTCTGATGTCAGGGATGTAGTCATAGACAGGCCTGAAGGTCAGAGATTGCGTGGACTCAGTTACCTGGGCTTTCAAGTCAAGGCTTGTCTGGTTCATCACAAAGATATGACTCGAGTGGCCACATTGCTGTGTGTGTCAAGTCCTGGAACGGCAGGTAAGCTTGGAATTAGATCAGGCCAGACTTGACGTGTCACAGCGTTCTAGGCACTCTTTCAAGTGCTTGAAACTTGACAAAATCCTTTCTTCTTATTCACAGCGCCAATTTCAATACATTTCGAACGCCATCGTAATCTCGGAGCACGACCGACGTGGCACAACATTAGTTGCACAAGATTTCTGTCCAATATGTCTGAGGCTACTGCATCAAGCCCACCCCTGTCCAAGGTCATCGGCGAGAAACAAGCCGAGGTGTCGTATACAAATCGCTTGGCTATCCGTGCCATCTTGTTCCACGATGCGAATAGTCAGATCGCCTTAATCTACATTGCGAAAAGAAACTATTTCAAACTCCCAGGTGGGGGCATCGAAGCGGACGAAGACCATGAGCTTGCGGTGGACAGGGAAAGTCTTGAAGAGACGGGCTGCAAGATTTCTCTGGATGGAATGCGGCTTCTTGCAACGAGCGAGGAATGGAGAGATGATCTTCATCAAACCTCGTTCTGCTACGTCGCCAGCTTGAAAGAAGACACGGGAAACCCAAAATTGACTACGCTAGAGGCTTCTGAGGGTTTGACTCACCGTTGGGTCTCCCTACCAGATGCCTTGGAGAAGATGCGAAAGATGGAGCCAACTACAGAGCTGGGCAGGTACATCAAAAAGCGCGATCTATTCTTCATGGAGTCGTTCGCCTCCCAAGGGCGCTACTCAACTTGAGACTGAGCTTCACGAGGAGCACAAAGTAGCTCCAGACAACGAGCAATCCAATACGATCTCTGGGTTGACACTAGGAGGAAGCGTTGCCCAGCGTATCGACTCTAAGCAGTAGTCTCAGGCGTTGCTCTCGTTGGGAGTGTGAGCATACTGCATCATGGGTCGCCGGGCTAGCGACAAGTTAGATTATCACACCTGAATCACATTCGCTTTCTGTATCAATCTTCATTGGACTAAATCACAGTGCTGTTCATATCAGGTTTCGTTCATTGCATCCTCTAGAATTTCCCACATCACATTGGCCTTAACCTTGCAACCTCCACACTTGTCAATGACACATCCTTCCCTTAACTTCTTGGAAATGACGTCCACTTTGTCGTTGCTGGTTGCAAACGGCAAGACTAATTTTTGTGCCTTCGAGCATTCAATATCGCCGCTTACCATTCCGCCAGGTGCCAGGTCAGCAAAGTTCCACGATTCAATGTTTGGCTGAGCGAGGACGTGTGATACGGACATGCAATGCCGGCTTTCCTCAGATGCTTCTAGAGTCGATGACTCTGACTTGTTCTCTCGGCTCCCAACCTGGTGAGTTGACATAGTGTCCTCGCTGGAAGGCGAAGTTACAGCCTTCAGAGCAGCATTGCCAGCATAGGAACCATCGGGTAATGGTAAGTGCTGTAGGTCGGAACATGTTTGGGTGAATTTCGTAGAAACCTGCTGTCAAACTCAGTTGACGATGGCAATGGAAACGGGATCTTTATATTTACCGTAAGTTTCGAGATCGGCGAGCGAGGAGACGCATCGCTAACACGGAGCGCCCTCGCTGGTGTCTCATCTCCACGAAGCCATGACTCAACAACCATATCCTCCACGCCCGTAAATCGGAGAAGGGCGCGAAGGCGAGAATTATCGTTGACGACTTTCTGTGCGGCCAGTTGCACTTCCCTCATGCCCGCAACTTGCTGATCTCGCGTATCAGCTACCCGTTGTTGTAGGCTTTCGACATACTCTCGCTGCCGAGCTCGATATCTCCGCTTGTTCTCGCTCTGGCGTATAGTACGCAGCTTTTCGACCTAAGAGGGCGATATAAAGGCCATTAGATACGCAGTGGCAGCGAATTAAGAGATGTGGGCATCAACGGACGTACCGAATCTCCCTCCATCTAGCCCCGATCTGGGAGCGTGTCTTGGTTTGATAATCTCTGCGATTACCAATGCAATAGCTCACGAACCAGCAGCAAAAAAGTCGGAGCACCGTGATATTTGGTTACCAACGAGGCGGACAAGCGTACATTGACGGCGTGATATGGAGAAGATCCTAGCGCTCACACAATGTGGCGGGAAAAGGAGTTAGGTCATCGTGCGTCGAGTGTGCTTGATGGAATTGCACTTCTCAAGTTGACCAATTAGAGGTAGGTAGTCCGTCCATTCATGCTTTCACTTGGTCCAATCAGATTCCTCTCAGGCCCATTTTTTTGCCTCGGTCATCGTAGTGCCCCACCTTTTCCGAGCCCCCCAACTTTTTCCGAGTAGGCAGAGTGTCCACACTCCAACATGTGGCCAATCACACCTGCGCTGGTCGTCCTCTTGTGTACACAGCCATGGTTTACAGACTTGTGCGCACTCTACATATAAGTAGGGTGAAGGCGTAACAAATGTTGAAACTCAGTCGCACTTTCATTCATCTCCTCTCCACCCTCCATCCGTCCTCATGGCTCCTCTGCTAGAGAAAGAATCATCGGCCCCAAGCCCTGGCAAAGGCGTCGTCCTTACGAGCGCCCCGTTACCCAGTGCACAAACAGAGGCCATCGACGAAGAATCCCAGAGTCCAAGGGTAGATCAACCATCCTCAAATCCTACGCTCTCAGATCAAGACGATAATGGCTACCATGACAACAGCAACGTGCCCAAGTTATCCTACCTCAAACTCTTCTGGTTCTTCTTTTACAACTTCGGTCTTTTCGCATGGGGTGGACCTGTCGCACAAATTGCTCTCATCAAGGAGAGGCTTGTAATACAGGATAAGTGGATCACCTTGCCCCGTTTTCAACGGGTCTTCGCTGTCTACCAGATATTGCCTGGACCTGAAGCAGCCGAGCTTTGCATGTTTTTTGGATGTTTGTCGGCAGGCAGGATTGGCGGCCTCTTTGCTGGTCTGGCTTTTATACTTCCAGGGTTCGTCCTAATGCTTCTGGCAAGCTACTTGTACACGCTTGCAGGCTTTGAGAACGCCTACTTCAATGCTTCGTTCAAGGCTTTACAGCCTGTCGTGGCGGCAATGGTACGTTTACGTCGTGTATTGCGGATATGTTTTTAACTAAAATGGGTTGATAGATTCTACGTGCCACTCACAAAATTGCGGAACATTCTATGATTAAGCAGTCCACCAAGAAAGTTGATCCATTTCTCGTTCTTGCGGCAATCCTTACATTCTTAAACTGCGCCCTACGAATTAATATGTATGTTTAGGCACTAATCCGTAGTTGCCATCTTCGCTGACTTAAAAAACAGTTTCATCTCTCTGGGTGTTTACGGAGTCTTATATACCCTTCTTAGCTGGAGGCTCTGGATTCTCAGCGCGTTGGTCTTTGTGCTTCAATATGTGGGCTATGCTCTCTACGTCGTCTTTCGAGGTGTCCCGTCACCAGTGTCGCTGGCTCTCGGTATTTCTCCGTCACCATCCCTCATCCATCTCTTCATTCTGGGGTTGGTGGCAGGCAGTCTATCCTTCGGAGGCGCCTATACAGCTATTCCCTTCATTCAAGTCGAGGCCGTTTTAAAAGGTCGCTGGCTCACACAGAACGTCTTCCTGGATTGTATAGCCATCGGAAACGTGCTGCCGGCGCCATTGGTCATTTTTGCGACTTTCGTTGGATTTCAGGGCGGGCTTGTTGATGGTTCACTTGCAGACGCGTTTGCGGGGGCCGTCATCATCACGCTGGGAATGTTCTTTCCCTGCTTTCTCTTCACCATTGCAGGGCATGAACTTCTTGAGAAGTTGGTCAGAAATAAGGTACGTCGCAGTAGAATGCTTGCTCTGCCCATCCGGCTGACATATGGAAATCAGATCCTTTCCTCTTTCTTTGATGGACTTTGTGGTTCCGTCGTTGGCGTCATCGCCGTTATCGGTGCACAAATACTTAAATCGAGTATCGCAGGAAACATCCGCCCTGAGGATCGAGGCGACACGACGAAACTACTTCAGCAAGCCCTCCAAAGTGGACCAGCCGCTGCACTTTTTGTGCTTGCGCTCGCAGCAACCTACAAATTCGCTCACAAATATACGCCTCTTGTTCTAGTTGTCACTGGCGCCATTGCGGGACAATTCATCTTTATAGATACTCTGCCCTAGGGTTTGAATAAACAGAGGACAGAGTGACGGAGTGGAAATATCGACTTTGCAGACGGCAAGAAGAGGGAGTGTGTGCGGCCTCCGCTAGCAGGGCGCCAGTTCTAACACCCTACTTCCTTTTTTTCTGGCACCCCAACTCTACCACCCTAGGGAGTTGGATATCCTGGTGCTTGCTTTCCCCTAGAGCGCTCCGGTCGTGGGGCAACCCATGCTTAGGATACTTTAGCCGTGAGTCATCTCATCCACAGGGGAAATTCTCCTTATACCAACGTTTTTCTCCAAAATTCCCCTTCCTTGAGAGAGGTGAGGGGGGCGGGGCTTAATGACCGACTGACAGAGCAGGGGCTAACTCCTGGAATCCTGCCTTCGCATAAGCCATTCACGACTCACGTGGCTCGTCCATCCCCTCGGAAGTCAATTGAACGTGAACGCGAAGGAAAACCCCATTTGACACCCTGGATGTCGGCTATGTGACGGGTTATAAAGTGATATTGTCCTTACTCTCGCTCTGCGTGAGTCTTCAGGGATGGCAGAAGCTGGAGCAGACTGATGGATTGCAATTGGTGTTCCCCACGAGGACACGTTATTGCTGGCACAGCCTGAGCCGGAACAGCCCGAGTTGGCGCAGTTCGACGTGCTCGTACAAGTTGACGTGGTTGCACAAGTCGACGTGTTGTTGCCACAGCTTGAGGCGGTACAGGTCGACGTGGTGCAACTCGAAAAGGTCATGTTGGACGTGCAAACGGACGGCAAGGCCGAGAGCTGCAATAGCGATGACGTGGACGACAGCAACGCCGAGTTCAGCAGGGCCAGCTGCGTCTGCTGTGAGCGCAAAGCCATCATGTCAAGCTGCTGCTGCCGCTGCCGTCGCTGTCGCAGCACACGGGCCTGCATCTCGCGCTCGTGCTGTCGCTGTGCTCGTTCACGCGCCCGTTCGATTTCTTCGCTCCGCTGCCGCGCCGCTTCGAGCCGCATCTGCGATATCGCCAGCGACAGCGCGGCCGTTTCGCTCTCGATGCGGGCAGTTTCACGACGCAGCGCTTCCGTTTCCGCTTTCATTTGGGCTGCCGACTGGCGTGCCATAGCCATGGCAGTGTGCTTTCTCCAGTCCTGGATGAGGAAGGGAATCTCAGCGCTGATATCTTTCTTGAGTTGCTCGAGAAGAGACGGAAACTTAGCCTCGAGTTGGACGAGCAGCGTCTCGTCTAGAGGAGGCTGGCACGGCTTGTACGTGACAATCCATTCATGCAGCGCATCAGCCTCCTTCCTGTCGCTGTTGCCGTCGCCCGAGCTTGCATCTCGCCGTTCCCGCACGAGCATGTCGAAGTAATGCAGCAGGATCGGCGCATAAGATTCAGGAAGCACAACATCCTCGAGAACAAGACCAGGGCTATCGTCGCTGAGAATTTGGAGCCGGCGGGAAATTAAGTCGTTTGCGGTTTTCTCGAGGACCGCCCAAAGTTGAGCATTATTCTTCAACCTGTTCACTTTGGACAGATCGACGCTGCCGACGTCCTCGTGCTCCTGCACTTGTAGCCAATTCGACATGGACCTATGGAGTAAGGGTTGGCTTTCGGCGTCGATAGAGTCTAATCGTTTCTGGCACTCTTGCCTCGCGATCTGGCCAATGATCAGGTCTTGGTCGGCGTCCTCTGGAACGAGGGATGTCCATGTGTTGACCAACTCGGCCGTCCATCCCAGTCCAAGGAGAGCGGCAAGCCTATCTGATTTCTCGCGCTCTTGATCGTCATCTCTCGCCTCCTGACTCGGCTCCCCGTCGTTCACGTCATCACTGTCGTCGGTGTCCCACTCCTCATCACTTGAGCCTTTCGCTTCTCCCTCCTCTGAAGAGGCCTGTTTCGTCGTCTTGCGCGGGTCTGCCCACGATGTCGTCTTCGTGTTGTGGTCCACAAAGTAAACCTGACCATTTGATGCCCTCCGCATCTCCCAACCACTCGGTAGTGGCTCTCTGTTTCCGAATTGGGACTCGTCCATGTTCAACCTCGGGTCCGTCCACGATGTCGTCTTCGTGTTGTAGTCAACAAAGTACACCCGTGCTGTCTTCGTGAGCCACATTTCCCAACCGCTCGGCAGTGGTCCCAGATCTCCGGATGGCTTGTCGATTTGGTTGGTGGACTTCTTCTCTTGACCGGCAGGCTTCTTGAGGTGGCGCTGTGCCCGGGATTTTTGACCTGTGCGTGGGTCCACCCACGACGTTGACTTGGTATTATGACCTACAAAGTACGTTTCCCCAGATGGCGTAGATCTCATCTCCTACCCATCTGGTAGCTCTTTGCCCTCCCAGTCGGTCTCGCCCGTGCGCGGATGTACACTGGTCACAGCTCCATCGTCATCATCGTCATTCACGTAATGGAGCGTGCCGGCGGACGGGTCGTAAATTGCTTCAAATCCCTTCGGGCAGGGTCGAAGAAATTGCAGCATCTGCTTGAACGGGTCGGTGAGTCGATGACTTGCGCGGACTCCTTTCGTATGCGCTTTATCTTCTCTGGAAGGTTTCGTTGCTTCATCATCACGGTACGGCTCTCCGAATGCGGTTTGCCATGCTTGACAAGTCTCCTCCAAGCCTTTTGCCAGGCCCGTCTCCTTGACCGTGTCATCGTGGTTGATGCAGCGTCCCACGTGCTTTTCTGACCAGTTGTAGTAAGCAGCGGGAAAGAGTTGATGCGTGTGCCAGCTGAGATCAATGTCCAGGGTCGGGACCAGCGGCAAGTAGCTGCCATCGGCCTACTGGGTCCGAAGCAGGATCATGAAACGGGGATATCGATGCAGGGCCGTCTCCAGCGCCTCTGGATAGCCCCACCGCTCGACCGCGCAGTTATTTTCCGGCCAAAGGAGCGCTGCCGTTTCACCGCCGCGATCAGGTCGATGCTCAATTCTGGCTAGATATTGGCGCCGTAACAAGTGCGAATCGAGGCCATGAGTCTGTGAAGGCGTCTCTTGGTTGCGGCCAGCAGGTTGAGTGAATTGATCGAGGCGACCACAGATCTGCAGGCGGCCCATTCCAATGTTGTCTCCTTGGCGAGTTCAGATAACCGTGGCAGCTCCTTGAGCTCTGAAGTCGTGCGCTCCAACAGCTCAATGCCTGTGGAATCGATGACTGCTCCTTTGAGCGCCAGGGCAGCAGCGGCGGCATCATCGGCGATGAAAGTTTGCAAATCACTGAGGAAGTTTGCACGACAGATCGCGTCAGGGTTGAATTTTCGGGAACAGTACAGACACTGGACCGACTCATTACCGCAGCGAAACGAGGTCCACTGTTTGTTGGAGATGAGCAGTGCTTTCCCACATTCTGCTCTCGGACAATGAAGGTTCCAAACATGGGGAAGAGCAAGGTTCGATGACGAAGCTTGTTCAGGAGGTGGGCACCCCAGATTTGATAGGGCTCAAATGGATACTTTTGAACCCATGCAGTCTTGGACGCTTCATGGCTTCACTCTCCTTGCTCAATGAGCCGGCTCAACCCTTGCAGAGGAAAGTCAAGAGCTGAATCCGACGTTATCTCAGCACGAACGCGGTACCCGATGTCGGCGAGAAAAACGAACGGGGTGAGGTGATGAGTGTGGAAGAGGATGGCCACGTCCCTTCACGGTCCCTAATTAGTGCCGTGTTCCTCAAGGAATACGCAACGGAATGCGACAAGACGATGGTGGAAGCGATTCCTCATCATCAGGTTGATGCGCAACGAGAGCGAGGCAGCGAATGTATCGGGCCTCG